>Ga0209427_10003537_pt1 | contig 18294 bp, 15 predicted proteins | sample DeeMarSWOR136_30_FD_187465 | JGI IMG/M metagenome (GOLD analysis project Ga0209427, IMG submission 187465) | Marine sediment microbial communities from White Oak River estuary, North Carolina - WOR-1-36_30 (SPAdes) (version 2) | ecosystem: Environmental > Aquatic > Marine > Intertidal zone >...
AAAGCTTCTGCTCTTTCCCAGTAAAGAAAGGTGGATCAAGATATGCCATGTCCACAGATCCAGGAGGAAATGTCCTTAAAATCTCCAGATTGTCCCCTTCTAAAAGGGCTGGCAAAGTAGGTAACTTCATGCCGATTGATTTTTCTTCTTTTTCCTTTCTAATCAATTTACATACCCCCTTTATCAAGTACTATTACTCTTAACTTGTCAAAATGAAACTTTGATATAAGGGTTTGGTTTGCACATGTTTGTACAAACCTACCCATCTGCCAGATGCCATATCTCTGGTTTTTCGTTTTCATATATGGTTTATCTTCTCCCAATAACTCAAATACTTTTTGTTTTTTCAATCCTGATCACCACCACTGTCTTTCCATTCCATTCTTTTGGGAGATAAATTACACAATTTGAAGCATTGCCAAAAACCTTTGCTCTCTTTTCAATCATTTCGTAACCACGAATTTTTATTTCTCTCAGTTCTTTGTTCATCATTATAAAATAAATATATTATATTTATAAGTTTTACTATTGATTTGCTGTGTTGAATAATTAGATTACTTAAATACTTTATTTACAGCGTAAGAAGACTTTTCTTAGTATTTGTATAGTGTAAGAAATTGATTTTGTTAAATTGACGAATACTGTAACACCTGCATCGTAGAGTAGATCCATAAAGAATGACAAAATATCTATTTACGACTATTTATTTTTTTGTTGTGACGTGCATTCTCTGAAATTGCCAGATTTTCCATTGTTATACGGCGTGTACAATTTTGTTGTAGAAGAGAAACTTCATTTTCACTTCCTGTATCATGCCTTCTGCACTGGTGGCTCTTATATTCTCTCCGAACATTCGCTTGACTGCTGAGAAGAACCCTTCAGATGCCCAGCGCATGCCGTAACAGTACTTCTCTTCCCTGCTTTGTACCCAATTTTTTTCAATTCCCGTGCACATTGTGCTCTATACGGAGACCCCCTGGAGCGGGTGGAGGCATTCTTTCTCAATTTGATACCACTGGTGATGTCTTTTTCCTTCAAGTGATTGAAGCTGTCTTTGTTATCGTGGGCATCATCTGCTAAAGTTAATGCTATCTTTCTTCCATTCAAGGTGTATTCAGCTTGTTCTATTAAGTTCTTGAACTCTTTGCTGTCTCCAACTCTCTCATCTGTTACTACAAAACCGAGTAATTCTTTTGTGGTTGCATCGACAATAATATGGACTTTATTTTTATGTCCATGTATGTACTTAAAGCTGATATTGAATTAACATCCGTGAATACAGTGGTTGTATCCAATGAGACTGATGCATTATTCTTCAAAGATTTTTCAGGTTTTATAAAGCAGTTATCCGTAGAGTAGATCATCTTGGAAGACCGCCAATTGCCAGAACCCATAAAAGATGAAAATCTCATCATTATTGGAGGACCAGACGCCGAATACACATCAGATCTCGTTAATGTAATCCTCTCATAAGAAGAAAAAGACCGCATCCGTACAGAAGAGCACATCATAGTGAAAAAGGACAATCCGTGGACAGAAAATCATGTCGTTCACCTTTGTCACACGTGTAATATTCTCTTGGTTTCAGATTTCAGTGGAAATGACATGTTTGTACAACTATCTTGAAAGACGTGAGGCTCACAAATTCAATGAAAGGAATGGGTTGCAGCCATGAATTTTTTTACCATCACTCAACTTTTGTGAAGACTGTCATTTTTCAGTTAAAGCGGCTGATTAGTCATTGGTATTTGTCTCAGATCTGTTACACGTGTAACACTTCTGTTTTTATAAAGCATCTTCTGCATTTTTGACATTGAAAGAAATTCAAAGGGTTCTGTATTCGATCAATGCATAACTACTTATATGAGTAAGCACAATAACTCTTGAGTGGAGGTCGATAGAATGAGAGAGTTCAACTCGCTACATCCAGAAAGACTTCTAGCTGCATACGATGCAGAAATTCACGGAGAAGAACCAATCGTCACTGTGGAAGAATCAGAAGGACGCATTACCATACAGCACACCTTTCCAGGATTCTACCTGTCAGATGATGAAAGAGATGTTGAAAAAGAGAGAATACCGTTTAAACAGGTTACCATTGCACACACAGGATTTTTGGGGGAGAGTGGGAAACCCTTGCTGCCGTCGTTTGGACGATACGTGCAGATTCCCTTTAACTGTGACTACACTGTTACAGTAGAAAAAAGTGAACCAGTCCAATTCGATGACATAACCGTAACACCTGCACAGACGAAAATAACAGATAGCGAAGAAGATGAAGAGGATATCCTTGAATATGACAAAGAGTTCTACTTAAAAGACCAGTTCTACCCTGGAGTTGTTAATGTATCAGGCCCCTTCGAAATCGATGGGTACAATGCGTTGCTGCTCCACGTGAGACCCCTACAGTATAATCCAGCCAAGAAAAAGGTGCTCGGGTATAGTACTGTTACCATAACCATTGATGTGACACCAAAAGACGTATATGAGTATGTATTAACCGATCCAGCACTTGAAAAAGAAGCGTACGGCAACTTGTTCTTGAATCCAAAAAGGAGGATCGAAGAGAGAGTAGGTACTGTAAAGGACGAAGTGAGGGTCACCTTTTCTGCACAACCTCGCGGACCAGAATTCTTGATCATTTACCACGACACGTTTAAGAAGGCTGCAGAAACCTTAAAAGAATGGAAGAATGTGCGCGGACTATCTACAGAAATAGTATCACTTACCGAGATTGGCACCACTGTCGATGATATAAAGGCGTATATACGCAAAATGAGGAAATCTCGTCCATCTCGGTTGAGATATGTGTTACTATTTGGCGATGTGGACATGGTTCCTTCAGAAGAGATAGAAGAGAGCTTGTACGGTGATATCAACATTACAGACTACTACTATTCCACGCAAAAAGATCCAAATCACAAAAAACAGTATATGCTCCCCTGGATATCAGTAGGTCGTATCCCTGTGGAAACAGTAGAAGAAGCAATGGCAGTGGTGGAGCAGATCATTGCTTACGAGAAAAATCCTCCAGAAAATCCTGATTACTACAAGAAAATGGTTTTTGCTGCGTATTTCCAGGATAGAAAACCTCGCGATGGGAGAGCTGACAGAGGATACATGAAGACTATGGAGTACGTTCGGGAGCACATGGTTACTTTGGGATTTGATGTGGAACGGGTGTACATGTCTAACAATCCGAATATGACAAAATACCACGATGGTACTCCCATTCCTGAAGAAGTAAAAAACGCAGTAATCAGCGATAGAAAGACAGCAACTGATAAGTTAGTCTCTGCAACATCACAAGGATGTTTAATCATTGCACACAGGGATCATGGGAAAGCCACAGGGTGGGCGCATCCTCCCTTCAAAATACAGGATCTCAAAGATATTACTGGTGAAACCCCTACGTTATTTTACAGTATTAACTGTTTAACAGGAAGGCTTGATCGAAAAAGTCGTAAGGATTCTTTTGCTGAAAAGTTATTGAAAATAAAAGGAGGAGCACCCTCGTTGATTGCAGCCACCAGGAAGTCATATCCGTGGCTGAACGATCATTTGATGAAGGCGTTATTCGATGCCATGTGGGCAGGTGTCTTACCAACGTTTCCAGGTTCCACAGCGAGCTACCCCATGAAGTGTAATCGATTGGGTGACATATTGAATTATGCAAAAATCTATTTGCCAACAGCGAAGAGTGGAAGCGATCGGGAGATTAAGGATCATCTGGAGATCTACCACGTCATTGGTGATCCCACTCTAGAGCTGTTAAAGGGTAACCCTGCAAAAATGGGTATGCGTGCTGTAGTAAGAGAGGGGAACCTTGATATCATGCTGTTGTCTCCCTGTCCAAGAAATGGTGTTATCACAGTCTGGTATGAAGGTGAATTACTCAAAAGGATAGAACCTTCTTCTACCCACGTGCGCCTCTCTTTGAGGGATACTGCATTGTGGCCAGTGTCTTCAGAGAAGATTTCTGTGTGTTTCTGGGCTCCAGGGTACCGGTTCCAGCAAGCAGGAGTGGCAGAGTAATTTGAGTTCTGATGTTACACGTGTAACATGGTTTCCATACATTTGTCATTCAAGGAGGCGACATCTTGAGCACAAGATTTGACAACCTAATTGTGCACAAAGTATTTATGTGAGAATACCTTTCGGAGTTACCAGCAAAATGGAGGTGAATACAATGAGAGAGTTCAAATCGTTACGTCCAAGAGAGCTTCCGAGGATATATAATGTAGAAACTCACGGAGAAGAACCAATCGTCACAGTAGAAGAAACAGAGGGACGCATTACCATACAGTACACCTTTCCAGGGTTTTACCTGTCAGATGACGAAAGAGATGTTGAAAAAGAGAGAATACCGTTTAAGCAGGTCACCATTGCCCATACAGGATTTTTGGGAGAGAGCGGTAAACCGTTATTACCTTCTTTCGGACGATACGTGCAGATTCCCTTTAACTGTGAATACACTATCACAGTAGAAAAAAGTGAATCAGTCCAATTTGATGACATAACTGTAGCACCAGCACAGGCGAATCTAACAGATAGTCCAGAAGAAGAACACGTCTTTGAATATGACAAAGAGTTCTACTTAAAAGACCAGTTCTACCCTGAAGATGTTGTTAACGTTTCAGGTCCCTTCGAAATCAATGGATACAATAGTCTGTTACTCCACGTGAGACCATTACAGTACAATCCTGCCAAAAAGAAGGTAATTGGCTTTGGCACCATTACCGTTACTATAGATATAACTCCCAAAGAGCCCTCCGAGTATGCTTTAGCACATCCAGCACTGGACAAAGAAGCGTACGGTAATTTGTTCTTGAATCCAAAAAGAGGAATTGAAAAACGGTTAGGTATTGATACAAGAGTAATGGCTCCTTCTTCAAATACACCAAGCGGACCAGAATTTCTGATCATTTACCATGATACATTTAAAAAAGCAGCAGAAAACCTGGCAAAATGGAAGAATAAACGCGGGTTACGTACGGTGGCTGTTTCCATCACAGAAATGGGTAATACAGTGGAAAGTATAAAGCGATATATTCGCAAGATGAGAGGATCAACATTATCCCGGCTGCGGTATGTCCTGTTATTCGGCGACACAGATGTGATTATACCAGAGACCATACCAGAGAGTCCATCTGGTGAGAATGTTACTGACTACTACTGCTCTACTGAAAGAGATCCGGTCAGCACCACCCAGTACGTGTTCCCCTGGCTTTCTGTAGGTCGTATTCCTGTTAAAACTGCAGAAGAAGGGTTAACCGTGGTGGATCAGATCATTGCTTACGAGAAAAACCCTCCAGAAGAGCCCGAATACTACAAGAGGATGGTGTTTGCTGCGTACTTCGAAGATAGATGGCCCAAAGATGGGAAAGCCAACAAAGGATACATGAAAACCATGGAGTACATTCGAGAGCACATGGTTGACCTGGGATTTGAGGTGGAACGGGTATATACTACCAACAATGAAGATATGACAGAATACCACGATAGTACTCCCATTCCTGAAGAAGTAAAAGATGCGGTAATAGATGAGGAGACAGCAACCAGCAGATTAGTATCTATAACATCAAAGGGATGTTTAATCATAGGACACAGAGACCATGGGCGTTCCACAGGATGGGTAGATCCTCCCTTTGAGATAAAACATTTAAATGCGGTTACTGGTGAGACCCCCACCATGTTCTACAGTATCAACTGCCTAACGGGGAAATTTGACGTAGAAACGCCCACAGACTCCTTTGCAGAAAAGTTGTTGAAAATGAAAGGAGGAGCACCCTCATTGATAGCAGCTACCAGAGCTTCATATACGTGGCTGAACGATGATTTGATGAAAGCGTTATTTGATGCCATGTGGGCAGGTGTTCTGCATACCTTCGGTTCTACAGCGAGCTATCCAATAAAGTATAACAGGTTGGGCGATGTCTTAAACTATGCAAAAACTTATCTACCTGTGGTTTCGAGTGGAATCCCTGAGCGTATCAAAGATCACTTCGAGATCTACCACGTCATTGGCGATCCCACTCTGGAGCTGTGGAAGACTAAACCCCTGGACGTGAAAATGCACGTCGTAGTGAAGAAGTGGCACATGGTGATAGTATTGTCTCGTTGTCCAAAGAATAGTGTTATCACAGTGTGGGATAAAGATAAAATGCTCAAGAGGATAGAGCCTTCCTCCAACCATATAAGGATTCCCCTGAGAGATATCTCGCTCACTCCGGTGACTCGAAGAAAAATTTTTGTGTGCTTCTGGGCTCCAGGGTGTATGTTCAAAAAAGCTGTAGTGTAATGGAGGTAGGAGGATGTCCGATTACTGGTAAAAATGATTAAAAGCATTTTTCAATGGTTAAAGAGCTTTTTTCCGTTTTCATTTTCTCTCATTTTTTTATTCTAATTTCATATTTGAAAATTAAATTTTAGTTTTCAGTTGATTCTGTACAAATACTCAAACAATTTCAAGCAACCTCAAACGTAACTTACTTAATCACTGTCCCCGAATGATTACCTTTTATCACAGATACCAGATCTTCCATGTCCTCTTTCCCGATCACGACCACCTTCAACTTGTTTTTTGAGATGATCTCTGCAGCCACAGGATCAATCACTGAGGATATCCCTGCTTTGAACTCTTTACTGCACAGCTTTTTCAGATTCTTGAAGCTCAATTTGGCAATCTTTTTTGCTGTTGCATCCTTTTTGGGATCAGCAGTGTAGATCCCATCCACGTCGGTAACCTTAATCAATAAATCCGCCCTCACCAACTCAGCCAGTAAAGCTGCCACCGTGTCTGTGGTCTGTCCTGGGGTGGTTCCTCCCAGAACGGGAAGTTTCTTCGCATGAATGACTTCATGAAAGTTTTCCACGAGTTCTGCATCTTTCAGGCACGTAGCTAGGAGCAACGCATTTAAGTGGGAAGATAGAATCCCCAACAAATCTAAAGAAGCTTCCTCCCCACTGTATTCTCTGGCTGCTTCTATGTACTTCCGTGCAGTTCTCCCCCCACCCACCACAATGAATACATCATGATCCTTTTTCAACCTATCAATTTCTCTCACCAGCGTATGTAACACTTGTCTATCTATTTCTGTAGGTATCAAGACCGAGCCACCTATCCGCAGCACTAACCTCATACTCTGTCTTTCCACAAAAACTATATAAACATAAGCCTTCCCCTTAAACCATGAAGAAGAAGACAGAGCAGTACAAGTTCAAGAAAATGCTCGATCATCTCTCATCTTATAAAGGGAGACACACCGAGTTAATCTCCCTGTATATCCCTGCAGGTTACGAAATCTCAAAGGTAGCCCAACAGATAAGAGACGAACAGGGTACTGCCTCCAATATTAAATCCACCACTACCCGGAAAAATGTGTTAGGAGCTTTAGAGAAGGTGGCCCAGCACCTCACTTTGTTTAAGCAGACTCCTCCCAATGGACTGGTTATATTTTGCGGGAATATCTCAGAGAGGGAGGGAGTCTCAGACATTGAATTATTCTCTTTTGAACCTATTGAACTGTTAAGTGTCCGCGTATACCGATGCGATCAAGAATTTGTGTTAGATCCTTTATATGACATGCTGGAGGTCAAAGAAGTTTACGGATTGTTGATTGTGGAACGAAATGAAGCCACTATTGGCATACTCAAGGGAAAATCCATAGAAATGGTAGACAACATGACATCGGGAGTCCAGGGGAAAACCCGCGCGGGGGGTCAGTCTGCACACCGATTTGAACGGTTACGGGAGGCTGCAGATCACGAATTTAGAAAACGAATTGGAGAGCACGCTGACCGCATCTTGCTGGATCGGGAAAACCTGGTAGGCATTTTGGTGGGCGGTCCAGGTCACACCAAGAACAAGTTTGTTGAGGGAGGGTTTCTTCATCACGAATTGCGAAAGAAGATCATTGGCATTCTCGACACATCCTACAATGGTGAGTACGGGCTGCGAGAATTGGTGGATCGAGCAAAAGATATTCTGGCAAACCTGGAGTTAACCCAAGAAAGAGAGCTGGTGCAGCATTTTCTGAAGCTGCTGGTCAATGATGAGCCCGTCACCTATGGGGAGAAAGAGGTCAGGTACGCCTTACAGATAGGGGCAGTGGAAACTGTTTTGCTCTCTGAAGGTATAGATCTGTACCGGATAACCATCGTGTGTGAGGTCTGCAGCTATCGGGAAGAGAAGACCATATCTGAAGAGAAGTTAAAAGAATTTAGAGAGAACCTCGATGATGTAAACTGTCCTAAGTGCGGCAACCTGAAATTGGCCATACAGGATGAGAAAGAGTTAGTGGAAGATTTTTCAGAGATGGCAGAAGCCACTGGTGCCACTGTGGAATTAATATCCACAGAAACAGAAGAAGGAATGCAGTTAATGAGAGCATTTGGAGGGATTGCTGCCTTACTCAGGTTTAGAGTGGAACAAACTGTTTCTATATAATGGGGGGCTGCCAATAAATATGACTAATTGGTTATTACTTTCAGGTACTGTATGAATTGAGGTCTTTCTTTCATCTGGTCCGATCTTCCCACAAAAAGTTCTACAGGTACTGGGCTCCCAGGGGTGAATGGACTATATTCCTTGTTATTCATAGGATACCTCCTCTCTCCTATTTCATGACTCGTTCATAGCGCGTTGTGTATCATTCTCCCTTCAGGCCATATAAGCATTACCTTTGGAGCTGTAGAATTGTCGGACGATTGTCCTTTTGTTACACGTGTAACAACTTTTTAGTTATTAGATTTCTTGGTACTCAAAGAGAATAAGAATTAACAACAGACTGAATTCTAGCATGAAAAATGTGAATCTGGAATGTGATTCCAATACATCACCATTCCAGACGTCTAGATTCTGGCGAGATTAAAGACTTTCTTCATTGCTTATAGATCAATCTGTATCACTAGAATGCTGTACCTTCAGCGCAGTTTCCACCGACAGGTGTCGTGCCATGAACACAATTTCCACCGACAGGTGACGTACCGCTCACACAGTTTCCACCGACAGGTGACGAACCGCTCACACAGTTCAATCCTGGTTTAACAAACAATTCTATTCCAGGGGTTATCAGCTTTGCATGCATTATCTCACCTCCTTTGTTTTTGTTTGGCGCTGCTGGTTCCTTCCTAAGGCTGTTGCTTATGCGTCAAAGAATGCAGGAATAGGGAAGTTCCAACATGGCCTGTGGCTCAGTTCATTTTGCTTATATAAGGTTTTGCTGGATTATCCCATATGAATTTTCTGTTAAACGTGTAACATGGTTATCTTCTTTGATTCACATAACAGAATTTGATAATCTAAGTCAGGCATTGCAACTCCCAAAGGTGACAGCCCCTTTTGCTTTTAGGGCTGTAGAACCTGAATGTTCGTTATTGGATTAGACAAGTGATCATATACTTTAGTCACTAAGTATCAAAAGGTTTAAGTAGCCCCTCTCCTGCGTGCATCCATGTTTGAAATCAGGGCAAAAGATGGACTGGGAAGGATAGGCCGCCTCCAGATCAATGGAAAAACGGTGGAGACCCCAGCGCTGATGCCCGTAATAAATCCAAAAAAAGCCGAAATATCCCCTAGAGAGCTCCAGGAAGAATTCAAAACCCAGATAGTTATCACTAATGCGTACATTATTTACCAATCTCACTTGAGAGAAGAAGCTCTACAAAAAGGTGTGCACGCCCTCTTGGATTTTGATGGGGTTGTAGAAACTGATTCGGGAAGTTTCCAGTTGATGACCTACGGCAACATTGATGTAACTAATGAAGAGATCATCCGCTTTCAGAATGACATTGGTTCTGATGTATCCACCTTCCTGGATATACCCACCGTACCTGGCGCCACCTTTGAACAAGCAGAAAAAGATCTGGAAATAACAGTAAAAAGGGCGAAAGAAGCTCAGAAGTTCAAGAAAGGTGCAATGAATGGGACAGTACAGGGAGGAAGGTTTCTCCCTTTAAGAAAAAAGGCGTCAAAAATTGTGGGAAAAATGGAGTTCGACATCCATCCCATAGGAGCGGTAGTCCCTTTTTTGTTGAAATACCAGTTCACTCCCTTGGTGGATATTATTTTGACCTGCAAGAAATTCTTACCTGTGGAGAAACCGGTCCACTTGTTCGGGGCTGGCCACCCCCTGGTGTTGGCCTTTGCTGTTTTACTGGGGTGCGATCTGTTCGATTCAGCAGCCTACATACTGTACGCGAAAGGACATAGATATTTAACCCCTTTTGGTACCAGAAATTTGGAAGATCTCCTTTATTTCCCCTGCGAATGCCCTGTATGTACACATACTGATCCTGAAGTGGTATCAACCCTTCCAGAACCAGAAATTATCCAGTTTTTGACCAGGCACAACCTGTATGCAACCTTTACAGAGTTACACAAGATAAAACAGGCCATCCACGAAGGGTCGTTATGGGAATTAGTGGAATCCAGAATACGAAACCATCCCAACCTGTACGAATCGTACAAAGTCATCAGAAAATATACACTATTCATGGAGAAGTTCGAGCCTTTCACCAAGAGGACTGGGTTCTTCTACACGGGGAAAGAAACGAAATACAGACCAGTATGCAGGAGAGTGAAAACCCGGATAGCCTTTGTAGATAAAGATGTTTTTGATCACCCCGTATTCGGGAAAGTACCTGTGTCTCTGAGTCAGACCTATCCATTTCATACAGACGAGGTCTTTGACATTTCTGAAGAAGAGATAATAAAAGGGATCTGTATCTACCAGTTCGGTTCAAAAGCTGCATCACTGTTTGATAGTACTAAAATTGCACACGGAAGAACAGGTAAGATTAGACATTTATACCAGGATAAAACACTGCTGGCCACGTTACGACCCATGGATGGGCTGTTCGTTTTAACCTTTGAGGGAGCAGAAAAGCTGCACGCATTACTCCCCTTTCCAGAGCGGAGAGTCACCGCAGATGAGGAAGCTTGTCCCTTTGTTAAAGAAGGGAAAGATTTGTTTGCCAAGTTTGTCATACACATAGATAAAAACCTTCGCTGTTACGAAGAAGCACTCATAACAGATGATACTGATGCACTGCTCGGAGTGGGAAAATTAATGTTGTCTCCTGAAGAAGTGAAATCCTTCAACAAGGGTGTTGCAGTACAGTGCAGGAGAGGTGTCAATGCCGTACATAATCCTTGATGCTCAGGCCAAAAAGGAAGGACTCAAAAAGGTAGCCCGCTCTTTGTATTACTGTCCTCCTGAAAAGTTGAAAGAATACCCTGATGTGTTATGTTTTCAGAGGAGAAAGATCCGTAAGTGCAGATTACAGCAAAGAAAGAAGCGCATTGGTTACATTTTACTCTGGTACCACATTGAGAAGGATGCTGAACGAAATCGTAAGGTGATGAATCGCATGATTGCTAAATCATTGGGATTTCCCTTGGCGCCCTCGTTGTATGCCTTTCCGTACATTTACTACACTGTTGATATGCCTTTTTTCACTCCGCAAAAAATCATTTCCCGGGCAACCCAGTTGGATATACATATCTCCAAGATGGCAGTTTTAACCCCTCTGGGAAAGACGAAAGAGCGCCTCACCCAGGAGGTAGAACAATACATAAGGAGTAAGTACGAACATTTAATACGAAGGGTGTTGAAAGCTCCCTACGATAGAAAGACCAGAAGTGAAATTCGTCTGAGTTATAAAAAACTGAAGACTAAAGGGAGAACTTTATCTGCAATTCTAGGAATAGACGTGGAGAAGCTGGAAAGAAAGACATATACTATAATCTGGAAATGGGAAAAAATGGGACAGACACAAAAAGATTTGGAATAACCTAAAAATCCTTTTAATACTTTTTCGTGATATAAAATAGTTTTTTTAAATGTATTTTTAGTTGAATACCATATTTTTAATATTATAGATATTTTATTTTTCTTTTTAAGCTTAATTTTTCCCTTTCTATGGAATGGAAAAGATTATATAAAGGGTTAATGATCAAGGCGGGAGGTGATTCAATGATAGTAGAATGCCCCATCTGTGACGCCACCATCACCGTTAAGAACCCCCAGGAAGGGGATGTTGTGGTTTGTCAGGAGTGCGACACAGAATTTGAATTGGTCCAGTTCGATGATGAATGGGACCTCTTAGAAGTTGGTGAGGAAGACTGGGAAGAGGATGATGATTTATGATCTGATCTTCCTTTATTTTTTGATTTTTACTTAAAATATTTTAGAATTCTTCAAATTATGGAATTTACTGGATTACTATAAAAGTGTCACTTTAATAGATTCAAATGCTGCAAAAAATTTTTTTAACCTTGGAAATCCCTTTTATTTGGTTTTCCACTACTCTTGAGATCAGGATATAAATCCCATTTTGTGGTAAAAGGTTTTAGCCTTTGTGTTTGCATCAATGACAAAGAGCTTAACCTGTTCATATCCTCTGGAACGTGCAAAATCGATGATGAAATTCATCAGGTTACTCCCTATAGTGATTGTTACACGTGTAACAAATAAGAGAAGCACTAACGATCGAACCGTCAAATTGTTAGGTGTTTGTCCTATTTTTTTACAACATCTGAAAAATATTCTTTGGGAATTGAAATGGCATGATTTATTATAGTCTTTAGGGAGGCATTCCAAAAAGTTGACGATGACTCAGCAAAATGCTTTTAAAAAGTTACACAAAATTAAGAACCAAGTTCACAAAAAGCTTCAAATTAAAGACATGAAAAACTAGAAAAAAATGATTTACGAAAAAGTGATAGAAAATGAAAAATGATGAAAATAAAAAAATGAAATTCACAGAAGCAGAAAAACAGTTGTTGATTGTCATGGGTTACTTCAAAGAAGGTGACAACCCAGATAAGAAAACACTGGAAGAATTCGGAAAAAGAAATATTGGAGAATACCTGGCCCCATGGGATGAAGCGTACACCACGTTAACAAAAAACGGGCTGCTCCAAAAGAAAGGGAATATCTACTCTCTGACCGACCTGGGAGATATACACAGGAAAGTTATCGAAAGAGACAATCCCCTCTGGCTGTACGAGTATAATATGTATTTTGCTTGTGCAGAAAAGAGTGAAGCACACAAACTATTTTGTGAAAAAGTGTATGGGAGAAATCTGTGCCAGCACGGGACAGCTGACGTGACGCAACTAACCAAATTGCTTGACGTGTTACAGCTCTCTGAGGATAATTCAGTCTTAGATTTGGGATGCGGCAATGGCATGATAACAGAATACCTATCTGATGTATCTGGTGCTTCATTTACCGGTATTGATTTGTCAGAAGAAGCAATTAAACAAGCACAAAAGAGAAAAAAGAAGAATCTGCATTTCCAGGTGGGGAACATGTATTGTTTGGACTTTGATGAAAATTCCTTTGATGCAGTGATCTCTATTGATACGCTGTATTTTGTTGATATACAAGAAGTGATAACCCAGTTGCTGACAATAGTGAAGCTGCACGGCCAAATGGGGATATTTTTTACGCAGTGGATTGATGATGACACAGAAAAAGAGATGTTACTCCCTGCTAATACTGAATTGGCAGAAGTTCTGAATAGACATAATTTAGAGTACAGAACAGTTGATTTCACCAAAGAGGAAGAAGAACATTGGCAGAAAAAGGTTAGAATTTTGAAAGAGTTAAAACCTAAATTTGAAAAAGAGGGTAACCTCACATTGTACGAGTACCGGTACGAGGAAGCACAATACTACAAAGAATGGGATTCTCAAAAGCGCAGCCGTTACTTGTATCACATTCAGGTATAGCAGATTGGATAACCCTCACCAATGGGTAAAAATTAACCCTCTTCATCCACAAAAAGAACAGTCAACATTGTTACACGTGTAACAAAATGAGACAAGCACCGATTTAACACCTTCATACTTTAAGGAGGGGCATCCTTCACCAATAGGTATAATGGTTTTTATACAGGTGAATTGAAGGGATACTATGATCAAACAATTATTGTTACATGATGGCGCTGCCATTACTGAATTGGACCAATGGCAGAAAAAACGTGAGGACATCATATCACGCTTGTACAAGACTATTGGGACTCCTCCTGTGTCAAGAAATACGCGTGACATTGAAATAGTTGATGAAGAACCCTTGAAAGAGTATACACGACGCAAAATTCGTTATATTGTAGGCGACAACGATTGCATAATGGCGTATGTACTCATTCCCAACGATGTAACGTTTCCTGCACCAGCCGTAGTTGCCATGCACCAGACAGTGAATTCAGGGAAGAATGAGGTTGCTGGCATAGATGGGAGTAAAGACTTTGCTTACGGTGATGAATTAGCACAACGTGGTTACATTGTTATTGCTCCTGATTACTTAGCAGCAGGAGAACGGATCTACCCATGCACAGAAGCATTTGAATCTAACCCATTTTATGAGAAATACCCGAACTGGTCCATGGTGGGGAAGAACATGGAGGATTCAATGGCTGCTGTTGATGTGCTGTACACGTTAGATTATGTGGATACCACTAAAATTGGGGCTGTTGGCCACTCTCACGGTGGGCACAACGCACTGTTTGCCACGGCAGTAGATGCAAGAATAACCGTAGGCGTGAGCAACTGCGGGATGTCAGTCTTTTCAGAAGAAGAATACCGCCTTGAATGGTCACTAGAAGAAGGATATATCTACATACCAGTCTTAAGGAAGTATTTCCTCGAAGATTTGGAACCACCCTTTGATATTCATGAAGTTGCAGCATTAATTGCACCACGACCCTTCCTGAATATATCATCATATTTTGATAAAGCCTATGGTAACCAGGAGTTTCTCGCAGAAGTGGGAGTTCAATTATACAGAGTGTACAAGTTATATGGGAAACAGAATCAATTCTCGTACTTTATGCATGGAAATGACCACTCGTTCCCTTACTATGCACGAAATCTCGCATATGCGTGGCTGGATCGATTCCTGAAAACGTGAATATAACAGGTTTTACAGATTAACACGATATGGTCAAAGATTCACAATCTGCCCTTTAAAGTTATTTTAAAACTATTTTTGACTTTACTGTATGGAGTTTTCATCTTGAAGATTTTGAAATGAGGGAGTAATCAAAAAACAGTCTGTTACACGTGTAACAAATTTAAAGGAATACAAGGATTTGGCAATCTGTGACAAGTGATCATACACATTGTAAGGTCTAACATTCATGAACTGGTTGATGGGATTCCATTTAGGACTGCAGTCTGGGAGAGTGAGTTATTTATCATGAAACGAATTCAACCTTCTTGAGTATTGCAGGTTTTCTTGAATGCTGTTCGGAACCGATATGTTTTTGTAGATGGACTGAAAAGGGGCATCATGTTTGAAACGTTGGAAAAAGGAATAAAAGCAGGTGAGCAAAAAGGTGCCGACTACGTGGAATTGAGAGCTGAAGACGTTGTATTAACGTTTATCGGGTACTCTGACGGTCGTGTGGATAACCTGAATGTAAAGGCTCGATCTGGTGTGGCCTGCAGAGTTTTGTATGACGGCACCTGGGGGCTTGCCTGTGGAATGATAGATAATACAGAAACCCTAGTAAAAGAGGCATGCTCTCTAGCTCAGGCAGCTTCTGTTACCAGAAAAGAGAAAATAAAACTGCAGGAAATCAAGACTTGCGAGGATAAAACGACGCAACAGTATAGAATGCCTCCTCACGAAGTTTCCTTTGAGGAGAAGATATCCCGGTTAGATACGCTTTGTGACCTGATAAAGAACCATGACAAGCGAATTAAAGCAGTCTCTATCAAGTATGCAGATTCACATGGGTTCAAGTATTTGTTAACCAATGAGGGTACCAAGATTACCCAGGAAATGGGTCATGTCTTCAACTACTGCTGGGTGACTGGAAAAGAGAATGGGGGGTTAACAGCAGCCAGAGACATAATAGGATCCACTGAAGAAGGGTTTGAATACTTTGAGAGAGAGACAGAACAAAAAATAGCTGAACGGGTTGCACACCGAGTGGTCCTCCAGTTAGAAGGGAATCCCCCGAAAAAGGGAAGCTTTCCCTGTGTTCTGGGTCCCAGGGTGGTGGGAACGTTAGCACATGAGGCCCTAGGTCATTTGGCAGAGGCAGATTTAACGTTAAATTCAAGTTTCAATGGTAAATTAGGAGAAAAAGTGGCTTCTGACATGGTTAACATGGTGGATGCGCCCATCAAGGGGACGTTCGGTGCATCAAAGTACGATGATGAGGGTGTTTTAATGCAGCGCGTTGATATAATCAAGGAAGGTGTATTTTCTGGGTTACTCACCAATCGGGAGTATGCGTACAAGACAGGGATGTCTCTCTGTGGGTCTGCCAGGGCGGAAAGCTTCTTGTACCCGCCTTTGATCCGCATGAGAAACACCTTTTTTGATAAGGGAGATTGCAGTAATGAGGAGTTATTTGAGGGTATTAACTTCGGGTACTACTGTAAGGACTACCGCGGGGGGCAGGCTGACTTGAATTCGAGCTTCCAGATAGGTGTACAGGAAGCTTTTGAAATACACAAGGGTGAAATTGGTAGTCCCATAAAGGATTTATCCATCAGCGGGATAGCTACAGAAGCGTTATTCCTGATTGAGGGCGTTGGCAAAGAATTGGGGTTTGAGGAAGGCTACTGCGGAAAAGGTCAGAGAGCAGCAACTTCTTCAGGTGGACCACACGTACGCGTTGAGAAAGGTGCAATCCTCTTTGGAGGGAGGGGATAACATGGATGTGTGTTCTCATGCAGTTAGAGTGGGTGAAAAAAGTGGTGCAGATGAGGTAGAAGCAGTGTGGGTAAAAGATGTGACTACTACTGTTGAAGCTGAATTAGGTCAGATCAGTAAGGCATCAAAGGTATGGAGAGAAGGATTGCGAATACGAGTGATCAGGGACGAGGCACTGGGCTCTTTCTTCACCTACCAGATGGATAAAAACGCGGTAAAGACTGCTGTAGAAAAGGCGCTGGCTGCAGCCAAAGCATCCAAAAAGGATGAACACTGGGATTCTCTTCCTCATCCTGGGAAGTACTCTCCCGTGGATGTGTGGGATTCAACTATGGAAGAAATGGATCCAAGAGAATTGACGGAGCCTGTTTGTGAGATGATTCAGTCATTACCTGATGATATTGCAGTCCATGCTGCACTAAATAGGATTACGCTCTTACAACGCGCCTGTGTTAACAGCAATGGGATAGAACATGAAGACAAGGGGACACGAGGCAGGTGCGGCATGAGAGCGGTGGGAAAGCTGGAGAGCGGAGTAACACCTGTATTCAATGAACATCAGTTTCTGAGGACGTACAACCCAGATCCGCAAAAAATTGTAGAATCAATCACAACAAAGGTGAACCTTTTCAGACATTCAGACACTGCTTCTTCTGGAAAATTCCAGGTGATTCTTTCTCCACGCACGCTGGAGATTCTCTTGTACTTCACCTTGTTCAAGGCAGTATCAGGAGAGAATACAGCCCGGGGAAAGTCATTGTTAGCTGGAAAAGAAGGGGAGAAAGTGGCTTGTTCTCAATTTACGCTGCACGACAATGGGATTGTTAAAGAAGGATTTGAATCTCGTGAGATGGATGACGAAGGTGTCCCGTGCCAGGATACTCCTTTGATCAAAAACGGTGTCTTACAGGGATTCATCTGGAATGACTACTGGGCAAAACGCACAGGTGTCGCCAGCACGGGAAATGCATACTACGATGACCAAAATAATGAGATGTCGATCCAGCAGACCACTATGGTTGTTAACCCGGGGGACTACACAAAGGAAGAACTGTTCAACGTGAAAGATGGGTACTACATTCTGGGGTTGCAGGGAGCTCACGGGTCCAACCCTGAATCAGGTGACTTCTCTGTGGTGTGTGCTCCTGCGTACAGGATCAGAAACGGGGAGATATCGGGTGGCTGCGTGGGCATGATGCTGTCAGATAACATTTTTTCACTGCTCCAAAAAATTGATGCTGTTGGACGTGAGCCTGAAGTTGTCGATGTTGCAGTACTGCCTCACGTACGATTTAGAGATGTGAACGTGGCTGCCAGGTAAATGGATAATGGGTACGGGCCAAAAAACGAATAGACCAGTAAAAAGCAGTAAGAGGGTTCTTTTCTTCAGCTATGGGTATCAAAAAATTCGGGGCTCATTCTTTACTTGTAATGGCGGAATTTTGAGGTGCACCTGTGGATACCCAGGAGTTAAGGTTTCGGGGTAGAACCTTTCTAACCCCATGAATTATCTTCCTGTTAACAATTCACCTACAATAAAGATAAGTTCGTTCAATGTTACACGTGTAACACTTTGGTATTCACAGATTCGACAATCTTGTAGCGACCAAACCTA
>Ga0209427_10003538_pt1 | contig 18293 bp, 13 predicted proteins | sample DeeMarSWOR136_30_FD_187465 | JGI IMG/M metagenome (GOLD analysis project Ga0209427, IMG submission 187465) | Marine sediment microbial communities from White Oak River estuary, North Carolina - WOR-1-36_30 (SPAdes) (version 2) | ecosystem: Environmental > Aquatic > Marine > Intertidal zone >...
GGCATGTATTTCTTTCAAACTTCAAAAAATAAATCAAGAATACGTCATTCATACATTCTGCTGGGATTCGAGTATACGCTGATGAACCAGTTTAAGTTTGGCTTAGAACCGGATATTTACCTGAAAAATGAAAAATATCATTTGACTGGAGGCATCAGCTTCAGAAAATTTCCTTCAAAGTTCTATGGGATCGGAAATAATACATCAGTTGATATGGAAGAGAGCTATACTCCCAATACAATTGATTTGAGAATGGCTTTTCAGAGGAAAATCCGATCAGAATTGTTCCTGGGGTTGGAATATGTATTTACACAAGACTCAATTAATGAAGTTGAAGAAGATGGACTATTGGCAGGTAAAAAAATCCCTGGCAGCACGGGAGCAAAAGCATCAGGCATTGGGATCCTGTCAACTTTGGACAGCCGAAACAACAGTTTCTATCCATCATCAGGAAATTATTTCCGACTCTCAACCACAATTTTTAATCGTTTCCTGGGAAGTGATTATAATTTCAACAGAATCAAACTCGATTTCCGGAAGTACTTTACTCTCTTTTCATCACACGTATTAGCCTTGGAGAGTTTTTTTTGTTTTCAAGCAGGTAATCCTCCATTTCAGAAGATGTCCCTGCTTGGAGGAGAGGAAATAATGAGGGGATATTACAGAGGCCGCTATAGAGATAAAAATATGATTGCCTTTCAAATGGAATACCGTATAGCGCCAGTCTGGTGGAGACTGGGATTAGTCGGCTTTGTGGGTGTTGGCGATGTGGCAAGCAGATTAGATAGATTCGATCTTGGAAATTTTAAATATTCTTATGGTTTAGGCATCCGATATCTTTTCAGGCGAAAAGAAAAAATCAATATTAGATTGGACTTTGCCTACGGTAATGGATCCTCTGGTTTTTATATTGTCCTTAGAGAGGCATTTTAAGGGAGAGAAAATAAAACGTCAGCCTCAATACAGGTTTTAACTCGAAATCCGTGTTTAAAGCAGCATTTAAAAATCATCCTGGAATGACTCTTTCCCTGTTCAGGAAGTTGAAGGATTCTTGAACTAATACAAACGCAATTAATTTTGCACATTGTCATGGCGAGCGACCGGAGGGAGCGTGGCCATCTCTTTAGGAAAAATGATGCTACCACGTCATTTTGATCCCCGCGATGACACAAGAAATATTACGTTTATATCAGTTTTGTCTTTTTTAAATCAATCCCTTTTAAATTTTTATTACTGCTCAATTTCTCAATAAAAGCGTTCGGCCTTATGAGCCAGGTCGATTTTAAGACTCAATATCTGTAAATTTCTACCTTTAACAATGAAAAACAATCTTTTTCCAAGGCAGAGGCGCACATATTGTAATCCATACATGTGTTAGTGCTAGGGCACTCAAGTGGGTCTCAGATGGAGATTATGATATGAGATTTCATTTTAAGTCTCTTTAAATATTTCGCTTAATCAGAGAGGATTTATGAGAAATAAAGTGATCCCAGCAACAATCCTGGCAATTTTTCTTCTCTCTGGTCAAATGATAGCTCAGGAAAGAAACGCGTTAAAAAAGGAAAAGTCTCAACAGGAACTCAAACAGAAATCAGATCTTCCAGATCAGCTGGTCTTGCCTCGCATTAATGGCCCGGTGACTCTTGACGGGTTGAGCGATGAACCAGCCTGGAAGGGCATTGAACCGTTTCCTGTCATTATGTATATGCCTAATTTCGGTGTGGAGCCTTCAGAACGAACAGAGATTCTGGTCGCCTATGATGATGATTTCCTTTATGTTGCCGGACGGCTCTATGATCGGGAACCATCCAAGATACAAGCGAATTCTAAAGAACGAGACTCGCGTGACCCAAGCAGTGAGTGGTTTAGCATTTTCATCGACTCATTCAACGACAAAGAGAATGCCTTAGCATTCCTCACAACACCGGCTGGCTTACGTAATGACTTTACGATATCCAACGACGCTGTAGGTGCCGATCCCATAAATAGAAGCTGGAATACTTTCTGGGATGTAGCTACTGTTTGTAATGATGAAGGATGGTTTGCTGAAATGCGCATACCATTCTCAAGCCTTCGTTTTCAGGATAGGAATGGCCATGTCGTAATGGGCATCATAACCTGGAGATATATAGCCCGTAAGGCAGAATGGATAGTTTTCCCTGCGATTCCGCCAAACTGGGGATTTATCAGCTTTGAAAAACCCTCGAAAGCCCAGGAAGTTATATTTGAAGGCATCTACAGCCGTAAACCTCTCTATGTTGCTCCCTATGTGCTTGGAGGATTGGGGCATTATTCTGAACTCAATGAGGAAAAAACAATCTATCAACGTATTGAAAATCTCGAGCATGAGGCGGGATTGGATGTGAAGTATGGACTGACAAGTAATCTCACCCTCGATATTACCTTGAATACCGACTTCGCCCAGGTTGAAGCAGACGACCAACAGGCCAACCTGACCCGATTCTCTTTATTCTTTCCTGAAAAAAGGCTGTTCTTCCAGGAACGCTCGAGCAATTTTGATTTCAACTTCGAAACAAGCGAACCGAATCGTCTTTTTTACAGCCGCCGGATCGGCATCCACGAAGGGAAACTTGTACGAATCTACGGAGGAGCCCGTCTGGTGGGCCGGGTCGGGCCCTGGGATTTAGGGTTTCTCAGCATGCAAACAGCTCAAACTGAAGACCTTCCCTCCGAAAATTTTGGGGTGTTCCGCCTGCGCCGCCGGGTCTTCAATCCCTATTCCTATATTGGCGTCATCTCTACGACCAGGTTTGGGATGGACGGGACTTACAACGTCGCCTACGGCCTGGATGGTATCATTCGTGTCTTCGGGGACGACTACCTGACCATTAAATGGGCCCAGACCTTCGAAACGGGTCAAGAAAACAATCCTCTTTCGCTCGAGCCTGCCCGCATACGCTTTAACTGGCTGCGCCGGACCATCAAAGGCTTTGGCTACGGCTTCAGTTACTCCCGTGCCGGTGCCGACTACAATCCTGGATTAGGATTCGAGATGCGCGAGAACTATTCACGGATCGCCACCGGATTGTTCTACGGATGGATACCCGACGAGAAGTCCACTTTGTTCAGTCATCAAGTTTCTCTCAATAGTGCGCTATTCCTGAGAAACGCAGACGGCGAAATCGAGTCCGCCACGATTGGACCGGGATGGCAGTTTAGAACAAAGTCAGGCTGGGAAGGGAGTATTTCCCCGCAATTTTTCTATGAAAACGTGCCTGAAACCTTTTCTCTTTCAGACGACGCCGAAGTACCGGAAGGCAGGTATTCATTCTACGGGGTGAATTGTGAATTATCAACGACAGCGGGCAAACCCATTTATACTCAGGCTATTCTTGATGTCGGGCCTTTCTACGACGGCAGGCGAACTTCACTCGGTTTGACTCCAAGATGGAATATCCTTTCTGACCTGGAGCTGAGCGGCACCTACCAGTTTAACAGAGTTACCTTTCCTGGCCGCGATCAACGATTCACCGCTCACATCGCCAGGCTGAGGGTATTATATATGCTGAGTACCAAGTTTTCAGCAACCGCTTTTATCCAGTACAACAGCGCTATAGACGCGGTTATCGCCAATATCCGGCTCCGCTACAACCCGCGCGAAGGCATCGACCTCTATCTGGTCTACAACGAAGGGCTTAACACCAACCAGTACAGGCAGGAACCCACTCTTCCGTTCACCAGCAACCGGACAGTGATGTTGAAATATACCTACACATTTAAATTTTGAGCGAGACAAATCGATATTCTTGATATGAGAAAAGGAAATATGATGCATTCAAAAAGTTTACATAAATATGCAATTTATGAAGACTCCTGTTGAATAGAATTAATACGGAGGAATATGGATATGAACCACAAATTATATTTGAAGATTTTCTCAATATCATTATCTATGGTTTTTATCATTCCTTCTCATCAGAATTTCTTAGGTCCTAAAAAAGATGAATCAGTTATTTGTCCATCACATGAAACATCCGAATATGTTCTTCCCTATCCAGTAGGAGAAACCTATACCTGCACTCAAGGTTATGTTGGTCGTACTTATCATCAAGGAGTTTTTAAATACGGTGTGGATTTTTCAATGCCAATAGGGTCTGCTGTAACAGCCGCTCGTGGTGGGACTGTAATTTTTATTGAAGAGAGCTTTCCAGATGGGGATTATGGTTTGGGACAAGAAAATCTCGTTGTCATTAGACACGCTGATGGAACATATGGGAGATATGTTCACCTCACCAAAAACGGAGCTCTGGTCAGCGTTAATCAAACAGTCGCTCAAGGCGATATCATTGGATTGAGTGGTGATAGTGGAGGTGGGGGACCACATCTTCATTTTGATGTGACTAAGGATTGTCCACAGCGTAGCTGTCAAACAATTCCCATATGTTTTAAAAACACCAAACCTCATCCTTATGGTCTTGAGACAGGTATTTCTTATACTGCAGAGCCTTATTAATTTCATAAACTTAAGCTGGAGGAAAAAGGAGATGAGAAATGAAGAAAAGTAGAAATCTTTGGTTGACGATTGTGGTGAGTTGTCTTATCGCAACTATCTCAAAACTTTTTGGGTCACTCATTCTTAAAATCTGCTTTTACTGCTGATTATAATGATGCCAACACGACCTTTAAGCTTTTTATCATCAAAGGAGCAGATGCAAAAGATTGTAAAGAGATGCTCAGACAATACGTGCAATTGACAGGATCCGTTCAAGAAGATTTGAGAGAAGCCCGTTATACCCTTCCAGATCCTTATCATGGAGACGTTGCCCTCTCCTGGAAAGGGAAATATATTTGGGGTGTATTGAATCTTGAGGAAGAGAATATTCGAATGAGATATTTAAAGCTCATGGAGGAGCTTTTGGGAATACGTGACCAGTTCTAAAATGTATTGGAGGAAAGAAATTATGAAAAGAAAAGTAAGGAGGTTTTGTTTATTTTTTGTTTTTAGCATGCTGCCTTTTCTGCTTTATTCTATTGAATCCATTAGTGAAAATAGCGAAAAGAAAGAGAGGACTGTAAGTGTCAATGGAGTGGATATAGTGATAGTATATATTCCAGCAGGAGAATTTCTGATGGGTTCACAAGAGACGGAAGAAGGCAGAAGAACCGATGAAGGTCCCCAGCATCGAGTGGTGATCAACAAAGATTTCTGGATGGGGAAGTATGAAGTCACCCGAGGTCAGTGGATAGCAGTTATGGGAGAAGATGAGGCATGGTTTGAGGGAGGGAATAATTATCCAGTCGAATGGCTCAGTTGGAATGAGTCTCAAGATTTTATTAAGAAGTTGAATGAAAAGACGGGATTAAAATTCAGGCTCCCTACGGAGGCAGAATGGGAGCATGCCTGCCGTGCGGGAACAACAACTCCGTTTCATTATGGAGAGAGCATAAGTTCAGATCAGGCCAATTTTAATGGTAATTATCCCTATGGTGGAGCAAAGAAAGGAGTATATCTGGAAACGACGTGTCCAGTCGGTAGCTTTCAGCTCAATGCCTGGGGTTTGTATGATATGCATGGGAATGTATGGGAATGGTGCGAAGATGTATATAAGGCTGATATCTATAACCATCCTGAACTCTACACAAAAAATAGTATTGGTAATCCTGTATACTCAGGAGAAGGTTTATATCGTGTTATTCGTGGAGGTGGTTGGCTCGGGAATAGTAATCAGCTCCGATCTGCAAGCCGTGCCAGTTATAGCTATGCACAGAATTATGTTGGTTTCCGTTTAGTATTAGACGATTGAAGACATAACGTATAATCAGAAAAGAAGATATCAATGACAGATAAGAAAAAAGGAATAAGCAGAAGAAATTTCATTTCAGGAGCCATTTCTGGAGTAGTTTCTTTTGGTATGTTAGGTATGACTGAGAAGTCTAAGACTTCCATAAATTCTAAGGCATTAGACTTTAACTCAGAAGACAAAATAATCTATCGAACCCTGGGAAAAACCGGGATCAAAGTTCCCATAGTATCATTGGGTGTGATGAATACAGGAAATCCTGTCTTAGTGAAAAGGGCATTTGAAGCAGGAATTCGTCATTTTGATACAGCAGTTACCTATGGTATGGGTAGAAGTGAAGAAATGCTTGGCAGGGTAATGAAAGAACTAGATGCTCGTAACGATTTTATAATTGCCACTAAAATTCCACATATTACTCCATCTGTGTTATATCAGATGGAAGCGGAGCAGGTTGAAGGTTATTTTCTAAAGATCTTTAATCAATGTTTAAAGCGGTTACAGACCAATTATATTGATCTCATCTGTTTACATGATGCTCACGATGCGCAATATTTACAGAATGAGGGATTCAGAAGAGCATTCGAAAAATTAAAGAACCAAAAGAAAGCTCGCAGCATTGGTTTTTCTACTCATACGAATATGGTTGAATGCCTCAATGAAGCAGCTCGGAATGGATTTTATGATGTTGTTTTAACAGCCTTCAATTATTCCATGCATGAGAACAGAGAGCTGATACAATCCATGGAAAAAGCTGCCGCTAAGGGAATTGGCTTAATTGCCATGAAAACTCAGTGCAAGCAGCCCTGGTATCGGGATGACGAGGCAGCCGATAAGCAGTGGCTGTATGATGGAAAAATCATGCACACGGCATTGCTGAAATGGGTCCTAAGACATGACTTTATAACTACTGCTATACCCGGTGTCCAAAATTTTCAAGAACTTGAGGAGGACTTTAGTGTTGCCTATGACTTGAAATATACAACAGAGGAAAGGAAGTTTCTCCAAGACAGGAATGTCAAACTCGGCATGGCATCGGTCTGCCAGCAGTGTTACGCCTGTACGCCCACCTGTCCCAAGGGAGTCGACATACCAACACTCATACGTACCCACATGTATGCAAAATGCTATACGAATTTTTATCAGGCGCGGGAGACGTTGGGCGAAATTCCTAAATACAGAGGATTGGATCAATGTGCTTTATGTGACAGCTGCCAAGCCATTTGCCAAAACAAAATTGATATTGCCCAAAGAATAGATGAATTAAAAGTGATTTACACCTGATCTTTAAACATGCTATTCGTTTTAATTAAATGAAGCGAATTAAAGATTAATCACGCATCATTTAAAAAACACCGCTGTATGACGCCTACTCATTTTAGGAATTTGGAGAATTCTTGAATTAATCTCTTCCCTTAAAAACTCGCCCATTTTACCTTCCCCTTGTTTCTCAATTTCTTGATAAAAGCGTTCGACTTCATGAATCAGGTCGATTTTATTAATGTAATGAATTTAGAATTAATTGATTTAAAATCAAGAAGCATTATTGGGAAAGTAAACATGTTTTATTTAAGCATGAGTTTCAAGCACTCGACATCCATGATTTTATGATTGCCATAATGGATGCTACCGGTGAACCTTGACTGGTTCTTCGAGCAGTTTATTTTTGAACCGGGACATCCGGTAGAAATGTAATTACTGAATGAGAAATCCATCAGGAGAAAAAAATGAAAAGAATCCTACTTTTTGTTGTAGCGTTATCAGTTGCTTCCATGCTTTATGCGCAGGGAGAAGTCGAAATCAAGGACGGGACACCATTCATGTACGTTTATATGGAATTCCAGGGACCTCATCATGAAGGCCTACCCGAAAAATTTGGCATTTTTATTCAGGAACTCCGTAATCAGGAACTCCTGCCCAAGATCTCAGGAGACTCATTCTCTATCCTTTTTGATTCCCCACTCCTGGTTGTGGGGAGAGATACGGTTTGGGGCTTGGGTTTTAAGATACAAAAAGATGCTTCCGTTCAGGCGCCCTTGATAATGAAGAAATTTGACTATCCCAAGGTGGTGACGATTATTAGTAAAGGCCCCTACGAAACCGCCTTGGGAAACGCACAAAATATCATTATCCCTTATATTGAAGAAAAAGGTTTAGAGGTTGTAGGCCCCCCGATAGAAATCTGGCTGGGAAATCCTCGAGAGGATAAACCTGAAGATCTTGGCGTCGAGATCATCATTCCGATTCGAGAGCCAAAGAAAAGGGTCAAAATAATCCTATTTTTGTATTTGTATTGAAATCTCAAGATCGAATTTTCATTGGAGTTCATCATGGCTGGCAGAAAAAATGCCTGCAGCAGGCGTGAGTTTTTGTCTAAAAGCGTCTCCAGTTTTGTAGGAGCCGGGCTTTTAGGAGCATCCGGTAAGGCATTATTGTCGTACGATCAGGAGAAATTGTCTCAAGAATCGGACAATAAAGGAGAGATTATTTACCGCACCTTAGGCAAGACCGGAATCCGCATGCCCATTGTGAATATGGGTGTGATGAATTCGTCTAATCCCGCTTTGGTAAAAAGATCGTATGATATCGGGGTTCGTCATTTTGATACAGCCGCCTGGTATCAGCGCGGTCGAAATGAGGAGATGGTTGGGAATGCCATCAAAGAGTTGAATGTTCGCGACAAGGTCATTATCGGGACCAAGGTCTATATTCCTCTTCAACAACGAAACATTACTCCAAAGCAGGCGAAGGATACTTACCTGAGGATTGCCAACGAAAGTCTCCAGAGACTGCAAACCGATTATGTGGATATCCTCTATTCTCATGTTGTGCATGACATTGATTGGCTAAACAATCCGGGTATCTTGGAGGCATTGCAGATTTTAAAGGAGCAAAAGAAGGCCCGCTTCATTGGATTTAGCACGCATCAGAACGTGGCCGAATGCATTCGTCAAGCAACGAAGGATGGTTACTACGATGTCGTTCTAACCGCCTTTAATTATGCAATGGGCGATGATAAAGAAGTAATTGATGTATTGAAGAACGCTCGTGCCAAAGGGATTGGACTTATCGCCATGAAGACCCTGTGCACCCAGTACCATTACCGGCAGTATGTGCCCGAAGCCAGGCATCACTATTTTAAAGGGAAAATCATGCAAACGGCCGTTCTCAAATGGGTGTTACGCCATAACTTTATAACCACAGCAATAACCGGATACACGACCTTTCAACAGATGGAAGAGGATTTTTCTGTTGCCTATGATCTCGAATATACGCCCGAGGAAAAGAAGTTTCTCGAAGACAGAAATGTCAAATTTTCCATGGATTATTGTCTGCAGTGCAACAAATGTGTTTCTACCTGTCCCAAAGGTGTTGACATACCGACTCTGATGCGTACGCATATGTATGCTGCCTGTTATTCCAATTTTTATCAAGCACGTGACGCCCTTAATGATATTCCAAAGGGGAAAGGTCTGGATGCCTGTACATTTTGTGAGACATGCACAGCAAAATGTGTCAATGCAGTTAATATTGCAAGGAGAATTGACGAATTAAAGGCGATCTATGTTTGATGGATTGTGTGTTGAAGAAAAATTGGGGAAATGGGTATATCGATTGTGAGAAATGTTTGGTGTTTCACAGATCAAATCCTTGATCGAGCCAATCTTAGTGGGATTGCATCTTATCACTACGGCTATACCCTTATGAGAAGGCAGAAGAGTAATTATTTAAATCGAGCGATGCTTATCCATGGGATTTGATGTTAGGGATAAAGTCATAGATATTGCAAGAATCAAGCATGTACCAAAGGACTTTTTGCTCTGATTTAGACAAAGAAAAGGAGATAAGAAATGAAGAGAAGGAGAAACCTTTGGTTGATGGTTGTGGTGAGTTGTCTTATCGCAACTATATCAAAACTTTTTGGGTCACTCATTCTTAAAATCTGCTTTTACTGCTGATTATAATGATGCCAACACGACCTTTAAACTTCTTATCATTAAAGGAACGGATGCAAAAGATTGTAAAGAAATGCTTACAAAATACTTGCAACTTGCGAGGATTCCTGTGAACAGTTTACAGCAGGGTCAGAATCACGTGTCTAATCCCTATTATGGCGATGTTGTATTAAGCTGGCAAGGAGAATATATCGCAGGCGTTTTGTATATAGAACAAGAAAAGCTTCGCCAAAAATATCTTAAGATTTTGGAGACAAATTCAGCAAAACTCGGGAGGAAAAAATGCGAACAACTCTTCTGTTTCTTATCGTGTTTACACTCTTTAGTCCATTACAGGCTCAAAATGAAGTAGAACTTACAGAAATCAAGCCATTTCATTATGTTTATATGGAATTCGAGGATTTCGACCATTTTGAAGATTTTGATGAATATTTACATCAATTTAAGCAGGAGATAAAAAACCAGGGGCTGTCATCAAGCATTCAGGGAAATCTTCTTGCTATCTTGTTCAATTCTCCTATTCAAAAAACCAGACTGGATACAGTTGTGGGCCTTGGTTTTCAGATTCCAAAGGAAACCTCTGTTAAAATCCCTTTGAAAAAAAGGCAATATAATTTTAAAAAAGTCGCAAAAAAAATGCATACAGGATATTTAGGAATAATATACAACGTTATTGGCCCCTATCTTGGAGAAAAAAACTTGGAAGTCATCGGTCCACCATTAGTAAAAATAATTGGTTTACCCAATAAGGATCGACCCGATTTACTCCGGGCTGAATTTATTATTCCCGTTCGGAAGAGGAATAACCAGTCTCAAGAAAAAAATCAGAACATAAAATAAAAAGGTGAAACATGAATCATAATAAAACATTAGGAAGACGCCAATTCTTAGCAAAAACGCTTGCTAGTGTAACATCAGCAGGATTCTTGGGCATGTCTATTAAACAACCGATAACCAAAACTCAGGATCAATCCGCTAGTAAAAAGAAAAATATTAATTATCGCACCTTAGGTAAAACCGGAATTAAACTCCCAATTATCAGTATGGGTGTCATGAACACTTTAGATCCTGTACTGGTAAAAAGATCATATGAATTAGGAGTCCGGCATTTCGACACAGCCGCAGTGTATGCGCGTGGACGGAATGAGGAGATGTTAGGAAGAGTAATCAAGGGACTAGGCGCTCGAGATCAGATTATTATAGGCACAAAGATCGGTATTCATCCTCAGCAGCGAAATATTATGAGTTCGGATGAGGTTAGAGAAATATACTTGAAAGTAGCTCATGGGAGTCTTAAACGGCTACAAACAGATTACGTAGATATTCTGTACTCTCATGCTGTGTATTCAACTGACTGGTTAAAAAATCCTGGTATTTTAGAAGCATTACAGTTATTGAAAGAACAAAAAAAGGCACGATTCATCGGATTTTCAACGCATAGCAGCAATCTGCCAGAATTGATTAATAAAGCCATCTCCATGAATTTTTATGATGTTATTCTGACACCCTTTAATTATGCATATTGGGATAATCATGAGTTGATTAGTGCGCTTCAAACCGCTTCAAATAAAGGTGCAGGCCTCATAGCCATGAAAACCCAATGTATGCAATATTCCTCGGAGCTACGAGAACCAGAATTGAAATATTATCAGGGGAAAATTATGCAGACTGCTGTTCTAAAATGGGCCATGCGCCATCCTTTCATTACTACAGCTATTCCAGGTTACACAAATTTTGATCAAATGGAAGAGGACTTTTCCGTAGCTTATGACCTGGAATATACAGATGAAGAAAAAAAGTTTATCGAGGACAGAGGTATCAAATATTCGATAGGAATATGCCTTCAATGTAACAGTTGTTTGCCGACATGTTCCAAAGGCGTGGATATTCCAACTCTAATGCGTACTCACATGTATGCAACATGCTATACGAATTTTTATCAGGCGCGGGAGGCATTGGACGAAATCCGCGAAGGCAGGGGATTGGATCAATGTGCTTTATGTGACAACTGCCAAGCCATTTGCCAAAACAAGATTGATATTGCTCAGAGAATAGATGAATTAAAGGTAATTTACACTTGATCTTTAAACATGGTATTCGTTCTAACTGAATGAAGCGAATTAAAAAATTAATCACGCAGCATTTAAAAAGTACACCAGGATGACGCCTGTTCAGTTCAGGACGCTGTAGAATTCTTGAACTAATCTCACCTCGCAAAAGCCAACCTGCTTGCACCTTTCCTATTGTTCGATTTTTTGTCGCAAAAGAGTTCGACTTTATGGGGCAGGTCGATTTCGAGAGTCGTTTTCAGTAATTTTTATATGTTTTAGGATCGATAAGATTTTCAAAACCAGATGTTAAGTGCTTCGATTATCTAGGCACAGAATGGAGTATAGGCGGAGCTCTAGCCAAAAACTGGGGAAGCTAAATAAATTCAAAAGTGAAAAATTCAATTTCAAAGAAAGTGAATAAATATCCATGTATAGGAACAGATTTTTTCTCTCCGTAAAAAATAAAATATTCTTGCTTGTTGGGATTTTACTCCTTTTCTCTTCTATTTCATCTGCTCAAGAAAAAAGTAAGGAAAAGGAGAAGGAACAAAAAATAATCACAGAAGAAATCATTGTGGAGGCTCAGCTTCCTAAAGAAGTTCCGTTATCCGCCACCTCTTTGATAAAGAGAGAAAGGATCGAAGCCATAGCTTCAACGGATTTCTCTGAAGTCCTATCTTACACCTCAGGAACATTTGTCTCATCAGGGGCTAAAAACGAATTCAGGTTAAAACTCAGGGGACTTGGCAGCCAAAGAATTGCTTTGCTCTATAACGGGATACCCATTTACGAGCCTTATTTCAATTCGTTTGACCTTAAGACAATCACAGCCGAGGAAGTTGAGAGCATTAAAGTTGTCAAAGGAGCCTCTTCTGTTCTTTACGGTCCGAACGCCCTCGGAGGAATTGTTAACATCATTACAAGAAGACCAAACTCTCCTTCGTTTTCCTTGAAAACTTCTTATGACAGCAATAACACATTCCATGTTTCTTCCACTGCAGCTTTTCACTGGAAAAATCTCTTTTTCTCAGGTTTTTCTTCTTATAAGAAATCGGAAGGATTCAGGTGGAACAAGGAAGGAGAAAATGTTCTCAGGGCTAACAGCGACAATGAGATGAAAAATGTCACTGGAAAAATATATTTCTATCCTAACCGGAAGAGCGAAATTCTTTTTGAATCAGCCTATTATTCATCTGAGTTTGGAATTCCTTTTGCAACCGAATACGTTCGTCCGCGGTACTGGAGATTTAAAAATTGGGATCGCTTTCAGCTCCACTTTGGAGGAACATTTTCACTTTTTAATAAAGGCCACCTCAAGTTGAGAAGTTACTATGTAAGGCATGATAATACACTTGATGCTTATACTGACGAAGATATGAGAGATCTTGAATGGGAATCCACGTATAATAACGACTCATACGGAGTATTCATTATCAGCTCCATGCCTTATCTACCTCAGAATAGTTTGAAATTTAGTATAAATCTGAGAAATGATAAAGCCCGGACACAGGATGACAGAGGAAAAGAATGGGAGGAGTTTAAACATCAGACTTTCTCCATCGGAGTCGAAAATCATTACAGCCTGAATCGAAAGTGGAAACTGGTTGGAGGAGTCAGCTTTGACCATTTAAAAAAACATTCTGGAGAAAACAAATCCACATTCAATCCTATTATAGGCATAAAATTTAATCCCCAAGAGTACTTGGATCTTCATCTCAGCTTTGCTCAAAAGTCTCATTTTCCTTCGATGAAATCATTATACAGCACTCAGGCTGGCAACCCTGAACTCAAGGATGAAAAAGGGACAAACATTGAATTTGGATTCACCTATAACAAAAATATTAATATAAAAGGGGCTGTATTCTACAATCAAATAAAAGATCTCATCGATGTGATTCGCCTGCCTGATGGGTCCAAGACAAATCTAAATATCGGAAAAGCGGATATCACCGGTTTCGAGTTAGAATTTCAGAAAAACCTCCGCCGGGTGAACTTTTCTCTAAACTACACTTACCTGGATGGAGAAAACAAAGAAGAAAACCGCCCTCTTGATTTGCTCCCCCAATCACAACTTAACTTTGCTCTAAATTTTATGATTACAAGCAACCTGAGATTGAGTCTGTGGGGATTAAGTCTGTCAAGTTCTGAAGTGAAACTCGGTGAAGATGTATTCAAAATTCCTGGCTATTTCATCATAAATAGTGTCCTTTCCAAACGGTTCTCAAATTTCAGTGTTTTTCTCAAGGCAGAAAACCTATTCAACAGATACTACATGACAGAACCGGGCTTCCCCATGAAGGCCAGAACGGTCGCCGTTGGATTAGAATTCAATCCCGGGCAAACGATGGATAAAGGGAAATCCAGTTCGCCTTCGCCTTCTATTAAGGTACTTAAATCTGATAAAGGATACTAAAAGAAAATGAGGAAATCATGACGCAGAAAAATATAGAGAAAGATAAATTTAGACAGTGAAGGAGGAAAATATGAACAGAAATATTCCCAGATCTCTTGGCATTGTTGTTATGCTCGGAGCTTTGTGGGGTTTGTCCGAGGCTGCCCTGGGCATGTGGCTTCGAAGCTGCGCGTCCTTTTTTTCTGGTTCTTTGATGACAGGAGTTGCTCTCTTTTTTATAGCTTCCAGTTGGGTTTTAACCCGGAATTTCCTTGGTGTAACTCTGCTCATCGTTATCGCAAGCCTTTTTAAGATGTTCGATGCTCTCTTACTTTCTTTGCCAGTACTGCACGGAGCTGTGGCCAATCCCATTTTTGCTTTTATCATGGAAGGCTTGGCCTTTCTGGTTTTAGCCGCAATAGTCAAAGAAAAGCTGATGCACAAGACAGCCGGCCAGGCTCTCACTGGAGGGATGGCTGCCCTTTTAGCTGTAAACCTCTTTCCTCTTGTGAAATATGCAACAGGAATTCCTGCTTGTGTTTTTCCTGGATCAGGTTATCCCCTCTCCCTTTATTATCTTCCTGTGGCAGTTTCCCTATCATTTGTGACAGTTCCTTTCGGATTCTGGGTTGGGGCCAAGATAAGAGCCCTTGAGACTGAACTTGAGGGAGCCATTCGAGAGAAAAGAATAAGATATCTTGCCTCGCCCGCAACGCTTATTATATGTCTGGCAATAATGGTTCTTATCAGGCTAAATTAAGCAAATAATATCTTTTCCGGAGAAGGAGAGACAAAATGGAAAAAATCAAAAAGAAAAAAAGAAAAACTTATACAAGAAGGGATTTTTTGAAGGGATTCGGCAGTGGAGCCTTAAGCACTGCCGTTGTCCCTAAACTACTCGTCCAGGATGCTTCTTCTCTCCAGACAACAGGTGGAAAGGCTCCTCTCTATTCCAAAAAGCAAATCACTCTTACTATAAATGAGAAAAAATATGTTTTTGTGGTTGAACCGAGAGAAACCCTCCTCCATGTCTTGAGAGAGAGGCTGAAGCTAACAGGGACTAAAGAGTCCTGTAATTCTGGCGAATGTGGAGCATGTACTGTCATTATGGACGGGAGAACTGTTTATTCCTGTATGGTATTAGCAGTAGAAGCTGAGGGAAGCAAAATAACCACTATTGAAGGTCTTCTTGATGGTGAGGAGCTTCATCCAATACAAAAAGCTTTTGTGGATAATGATGCCATGCAGTGTGGATATTGTACTCCGGGACAGATTATGTCAGCTAAAGCCCTTTTAGATAAAAATCCAAAACCAATTGCAGAAGAGGTCAAAAGAGCAATGGCTGGAAACTTATGCCGCTGTGTCAGCTATCCTCATATCATCAATGCAGTCTTTGATGCCTCAAAGCGGTTAACCAAAACAGGTGCATAACATGAAGAATATAGAATTAGAACCTTTTGAGAAGGAAAGAGAAATCAGGAATGTTTTTGAAGAAAAAACATCAAAGGAAGAAAAGCTTCCTGCCTGGAAGGAAACAAAAGTTATTGGTAAAAAGATACCACGAGTTGACGGCTATGAATTGGTAAGTGGTACGGCCAAATACTCCAGTGATATCAACTTACCCGGTATGCTTTATGCAAAAATCCTTCGTTCACCCCATCCTCATACAGAAATCATTGATATTGACTCCAGTAAAGCGGAAGCACTGCCTGGAGTAAAAGGAGTTCTCTGTTATAAAAATGCCCCCAAAATAAAATGGTGGAGTGATAAAAGCTTTCTTTTCGACCGGACTGTCCGCTATGTTGGTGACGAAGTTGCTGCTATATTAGCCGAAAATAAACATATAGCTGAAGATGCTCTAAAACTCATCGAAGTTACCTATAAACCACTCCCGTATCTTTTAGATCCAGAAGAAGCCATGAAACCTGAAGCGCCCAAAATATGGCCAGAAGGGAATTTAATGCTATTTAGAGGTGAACCTGTTCGTTCTTACAGTCGAGGAGATGTTGAGAAAGGTTTTGCTGAAGCGGATATAATCCTGGAAAGGAAATATACTTCCCAGGTAGCTTTACATTGTCCTATGGAAACCCATTCTGATGTTGCCAATTGGGATGGGGATTATCTCACCCTCTGGGAATCATCCCAAGGAGTATTCTGGACTCAAGAACAAGTGGCACAAAAATTAAACATACCCGTAAATAAAATAAGAATCATATGTCCCTATTTAGGTGGAGCTTTTGGTAGTAAATGGGAATTAAATAAGCAGTCAATAATTGCAGCACTCTTTGCCAAAGAAACTGGTCGTCCGGTTAAAATCATAGCTACCCGACAAGAAAATATGGTTGCATACGAGCATCGACCTTCTTCAATTCAATATATTAAAGCTGGTGTAAAAAAGGACGGAACTCTTGCTGTCCTTAAATTAAAATACATATCTCCAATTGGAGCCTATCCATGGCTCTATGCCGGAAGTGGCGATGAAGTAAGATACCTTTACCGTTGCAATAATGTGGAAACAGATGAGTATATAGTTTATACAAATGTTGGAAGAGCGGGTGCTATGAGAGCTCCTGGTTGTCCTGAAGAGTCTTTTGCCTTGGAACAGATGATGGATGAATTAGCAGAGAAGCTTAATATGGATCCTCTTGAGCTCAGATTAAAGAATGACACGAAGTTATATCAACGCTCAGGTAAGCCATATGCAGGTAAAGGATTAACTGAATGTATGGAGCAAGGGGCAAAATTATTTGGCTGGGAAAATAGGAAAAAACCGGGTGCATCAAGGGGAAGAAAGAAAAAAGGAATAGGCATGGCATGTGGTCAATGGGGAGATGGCGGTCGCCCACCAGCCACCACTATTGTAAAGATAAATTATGATGGTACTGTTAACCTGATTACAGGAGCATCCGATTTGGGCACTGGTACTCGAACAGTGATGAGCATGATAGTGGCTGAAGAATTGAGTGTTCCTATAGAAACTATAGAAATTACCAATGCTGATACCGAAACTACATGTCATACTATCTACAGTGGAGGCAGCGTGACAGTCGCCTCTGTTGGACCCTCAGTACGATTAGCTGCTTATGATGCCAAGAAGAAATTGCTCGCTTTAGCGGCATATGAGATGAAAGTGGATAAAAAAGATGTAGATATCAACGGTGGAATAATCTTCCAGAAAAGTAATCCTGATAATAAGTTCACTATCAAAGAAATAGCTTCCAAGGCGATAGATCGGGTAATAGTTGGTGTGGGTAAAAGGAAACCAAACGATTATGATTTCCAGGACAATATATTCTGCTGTCATTTTGTCGAGTTAGCAGCGGATAGTGTAACTGGCGAAATAAAACTACTGCGTTATGTGGCAGCCCATGACTCGGCACGAGTATTAAATCGCTTTACCTATGATAATCAGATACATGGCGGCATTGGGATGGGCATTGGCTACGCACTTTCAGAGGAGAGAATAATGGATAAAGCCACAGGAAAAATGCTTAATGTCAATTTATTGGATTATAAAATCGCTTCTCAGATTGATATGCCCGAAAAGATAACTACTTACGCCGCAGAAATACCCTACCCAAGGAATAATATCAGTGTTAAAGGCCTGGGAGAGCCTCCGACAATACCACCGGCAGCAACTATTGCGAATGCTCTTTATAATGCACTTGGAATCCGATTTTTTAGCTTGCCTTTAACCCCTGATAAGGTAATTCAAGCCTTAAAGAAGAGGAAGTAAAATGATGAATAAGTTTCAGCGTACGAACGTAAAATCAGTAAAAAAGGAGCTTTCGTTATATCCTGAATTCAGTCCTTGATGGCTCCAAACGGCTGAAGAAAGGAGGTACATAATATGATGAAGACAGTACCATTTGAAATGGGAATTGAGAAAGGAGGGGCTGTTAAGGAAAAAATATTAAAAAAGGAGAAACTACCTGATTGGAAAGAAACAAAAGTTATTGGTAAAAAAATACCACGAGTTGACGGCTATGAGTTGGTAAGTGGTACTGCCAAATACTCCAGTGATATCAATTTACCTGGTATGCTTTGTGCAAAAATCCTGCGTTCACCCCATCCTCATGCAGAAATTATTGATATAGACTCCGGTAAAGCAGAAGCGCTACCTGGAGTAAAAGGT
>Ga0209427_10003539_pt1 | contig 18291 bp, 15 predicted proteins | sample DeeMarSWOR136_30_FD_187465 | JGI IMG/M metagenome (GOLD analysis project Ga0209427, IMG submission 187465) | Marine sediment microbial communities from White Oak River estuary, North Carolina - WOR-1-36_30 (SPAdes) (version 2) | ecosystem: Environmental > Aquatic > Marine > Intertidal zone >...
CTCTTGTCTTCCCTGCTTTTCAATCCATCCGGAACGATCCTGAGTTTAGAGCTCTATTCGGATTCAACTCCAGATAGCCTGTTTTAAAAAAACCCTCCCGATTTTTGACATCTTTTTGTTGCTGTGATAGAAGCATCGGAGAGAAGGGTTTTTTATTTTGGATAGGAGGAGGGCATCATGGGAGAGCAAAAATCTAAATTCAGCCGGCGTGATTTTCTATCCTCTTCAGCCAAGATGGCTGTGGCTGCGGCCAGCCTTCCTTTACTGAGGACAAAACCCGTGTTGGCCAAACCCGCGAGCAGAAAATTGAAAGTGGCTCTGGTCGGAACAGGAGTCAGGGGAAGCAGCACCTGGGGGAAGACCCTCATCCAGAGATACAGCGACATTCTGGAGATGGTCGGTCTCTGCGATGTCAACCCCATCCGCCTGGAGTATGCCAAAGGGTATATGGGCGCAGACTGCCCCGTCTACACCGATTTCGACCAGATGGTTAGCAACACCCGGCCGGATACCGTGATTGTGACCACAACCGACTGCTTTCACGCCAAATATATCTGCAGGGCAATGAACCTGGGCTGCGATGTGATCACCGAAAAACCCATGGCTACAGATGAGATGATGGCCCAGGACATTCTGGACACGGAGAGGAGAACAGGCAAGAAGCTGGTGGTGACGTTCAATTACCGCTATAGCCCTGAAGCCGAAAAGGTCAAGGAGATTCTCATGTCCCGCGAGATAGGGGAGGTCACTTCCGTGGATTTCAATTATTACCTGGATGTTTACCACGGTGCCTCTTACTTCCGCCGCTGGCACGGGCTCAAGCAGTTCTCGGGCTCCCTGTTTGTCCACAAGGCGACCCACCACTTCGACCTGATGAACTGGTGGCTCTCCGCCGAGCCTGTTGAGGTCTATGCCTACGGTGAGCTGCGCAGGTACGGGCACAACAGCTCTTTCCGGAGCGCTCGCTGCCTGAACTGTCCACACAAGGACAGCTGCGAGTTTTTCTGGGATATCACCACCAGCGAGCACCTCATGAACCTGTACGTCAAAGCGGAATCCGCGGACGGCTACATCCGTGACTCCTGCGTCTTCCGCAAGAAGATCAACATCTGGGATACGATGACCGCTCAGGTCCAGTATCACAACCGGGTGATGATGAGCTACTCGCTGAATGCCTTTATGCCTTATGAGGGGTATTATGTGGGCTTTAACGGGACCAAGGGCAGGCTGGATGTCCGCGTTTACCACAATCAACCCTGGAAAGTCGCCAGCATGGCTGATTTCCGGATTACCCACAGTTTTAAGGAATCCAGGACTTTCAGCCTCACCTCGGGCGGAGGCGGCCACTGGGGCGCTGACCAGGTCATGCAGGACAGGATCTTCGGAGAGCCCGGACCTGATCCCTTAGGACAGGCTGCAGGGAGCAGGGACGGAGCGCTTTCCATCCTGATCGGGATCGCTGCCCGCCGCAGCATCGAGCAGGAACGTCCGTTCAAGATCGAAGAGCTGGTCAAGATGTAAAAGCAAATGGTACTTCTCCATTTTGTATGGATAGATGAATGACTAAAATACACGTAAATGACTTCGCTCCCTTCAGATTTTTAACGCCATTCCCTCACCGTCTGGAAGAGATTCAAGCAAAATCAATATAAGGAGGATATTATGAGCGAAAGAGAAAACGTTCAAAAAAAATATTGTCCCGGACATCTCTCCCGGCGGGAATTCCTGGGACGCTGCACGGCGTATGCGGCGGGGATATCCGCCATGTCCTATCTGGCCTCGCCCGCTTTTGCCAAGCCTTCATCTTTATCGGGGCTGGCAGCGGATAAAAATAGCAAGACCAGGATCCGGCTTGTCCTGGCCCATCCCTCTTCCAAAGAGCCCTGCTGGCCGAACATAGGATACGATTTTGAAGGCAAAAAGAGGGAGCTGGTGAAGATGTTCCGCAAGGAATGCCCGGACATAGAATTTCTCCCTGTCACGGCCGGAAAAGACGAGGACGCCAAGAAGATCCTGCAGTTAGATAATGATGTCGACGGCTACATCGTTTACCTTGTCGGCTGTCTCTGGGGAAGGGTCCCGGAAATAATCGCAGCCTCGGGTAAACCGACGGTTTTCATCGATAACCTTTTCGCTGGCTCTGGAAAGTTCCTCACTGGATACGCGCGGGCCAGGCGAGAAGGTCAAAGAGTGGTCGGCGTTTCCTCCTCTGATTTCAATGATGCTGTCGAGGCTGTGCGCTGCATCGACTGTATCAAAAAACTCCACCAATCCACCGCTCTGGTGGTCGGCGGTAATCCGGACAAGAAGATCGAGGAGCTTTTCGGGACCAGGATGCAGGGAGTCGACTTCCCTGAAATCAGTGCTGCCTATAAAAATGCCGATTCGTCCCAAGCCAAGAAATGGTCTGAAAGATGGATAAAAGAAGCGGCCAAGATAATCGAACCTTCTCGCCTGGATATCGAGCAATCGGCAGTCATGTACATCGCCATGCTCGACCTGATGGAGAAACACAACGCCAGAGCGATTGCGGTCAACTGCCTGGGCGGGTTTTACGGCGGACACCTTCCCGCTTATCCCTGTCTGGGCTTCATGCAGCTCAACAACGATGGTTATGTCGGGGCCTGTGAGGCTGACCAGCGGTCAACCATCACCATGCTCTTGATGGCCTATCTGGTCAATCGGCCCGGGTTCATTTCCGATCCGGTGATCGATACTGCCAAGAATCAGATCATTTACGCTCACTGCGTGGCGCCGACCAGAGTCTTCGGTCCCCACGGGTCTTCCAATCCGTTTCATATCCGCAGCCATTCCGAGGACCGCAAAGGGGCTTGCAACCGGTCGCTCATGCCCCTGGGTGAGATGACCACCACCATCCTCTTTGACGCAGGCAAGAAGCAGGTGATTTTGCATCAAGGAAAAACCGTGGCCAACGTGGACCTGGACCTGGCCTGCCGTAATAAGCTGGCCGTAGAGGTCGAAGGGGATGTTTACAAGCTGATGAACTACTGGGATACCTGGGGCTGGCACCGGGTCACTTTCTACGGAGATTTTAAAAGACAGGTTACCAATATGGCTTCCTTTTTAGGCTTTGAAGTTATCGAAGAAGCCTGATACAATAGTCGGCTGTTGGAATTTTTACCGAAGAGATTTTTTTGATCTTCGAGATCAAAGGATAAGGATTATTTGATTCCTCCCAGGAGAACAAGATGGCTTTGAGTAAGAAGGATTTCGAGGGAAAGAAGATCAATTGTGATGATTATACCCTTGCCGACTTTTTCGAATTTGAAAGCGATGACCTTTTTGAGGTGACGGATTATTTCTGGGATTGGATATCTGATGCCGTGAGCAAGCAGTACATGGTCTACGGTCAGCCCATCATGTCTGCGCCTGCAGCTGAATTCAAGGTCTACGACCGCTACAAGGATTCGATCAGGAACTTCTTGAATTTTTGCTCCTACAACTATCTGGGCTACTCCATTCATCCTGAAGTCATCAAGGCAGTCAAGGATACGCTGGACCAATACGGCACGGGCGCCGTGTCCGCGCCGCTGCTCAGCGGCTATTACGGACTGGTCAAACGGCTGGAAGATGAGATCGCCCAGATGAAAGGGAAAGAAGCGGCTATCGTGTTTTCGACAGGATATGCGACGAATCTGGGCATACTCTCCGGTCTGCTCAGGCCGGGCGATGTGGCTGTTATGGATATCCTGTCTCATGCTTCCATTTATGACGGAGTGAGGCTGTCCGGAGCCGAGATAAAGGTTTTTGCTCATAACAGCCCGCGGCACCTGGAAAGAGTCCTCAAGGGGCTGAATTCAAAGAGAGTGATCGTTTGCGTGGAAGGTGTTTACAGCATGGATGGAGACCTGTCCAACCTTCCTGAGATCATCCCGATATGTAAGAAGCATGGGGCAAAGATACTGGTCGATGAGGCTCATGCCTCTCTTGTCTTTGGTGAGAAAGGAGGGGGAGTGGCCGAGCATTTCGGCCTTGAGGACCAGGTGGATATCTCCATCGGGACGTTCAGCAAATCCTTCGGTGCTATCGGAGGATATGCTGCCGGTAGCGAGAAGTTGATGCTGTATCTTCGGGTGTTTGCCCGGTCCTATATGTTTTCCTGCGCCATGGCGCCGCATACGGCAGCCGGAATACTCAAGATCCTGGAGATATTCCGTAAAGATAAATCCGCCCTCAACAAGCTATGGGACAATACCAGGTATATGCATGCCCAGCTAAGAAAAGCCGGCCTGGATATAGCCGAGACGAAATCTCCTGTGGTCCCGGTCATGGCCGGGACGGATTTGAGGCTGCGGGAGATCAGTAAAAGACTCCAGCAGAAAGGATTATACACGGGGGTTGTCACCTATCCCGCTGTTTCCAAGAATAAGACCAGGTTGAGACTCTCGGTCTCCGCGAACCATACCAAGGAACAGATGGATGAATGCGTGAGGATACTCAAGAAAGTCTATGACAGCATGAAGGGCTGGAAGCCCGGCCAATCATGAGCTTTTCTTTTTGAACGCCACTTTCTGTTTTTCGTCGTTAAAGGTCACGCGCCTCCCGGTGTGCATGGCTTTGATGGTCATGCACAGCGCCACAGAATGATCGTACCCCGCCTGGATATCCGCGTTCGGCGTTTTCCGGGAACGCACGCATTCCATCCAGTTGAGCATGTGGGCAGAGCTGGCGTCATCCGTTCCCGTATCAGCGGCTGTTTCCACTCCGCCCGCTTCTGAGATGGACATTTCGGGAAGCCTGTTCTCTTTCATGCTCATGGCTTCTGCCATCCTCTGTGTCAGGCCGCCGTCCGCCGTGATCGTGTTGTTGGCCAGGTTAAGAGTACCTCCGTTGGAGAAATACAGCTCCTTTACGCTTCCGGCTGAGTTTGTCTGCCGCGATGAGTAGACGACCTGAAAACCCTTGGATTTATTCCGGAGCGGGCCATAATCAAAAACAGCGGTGAGCGTATCCCAGTTCTTCCGTCCGTCTTTCCACACATACAGCCCGCCGTTGACCACAACGCTTCGCGGGCGCAGCAGTCCAGTGAACCAGTGCACGGTGTCGATCTGGTGGACCATCCACTGGCAGGGAATCCCGGATGAATAGGGCCAGAAGAGACGGTATTCGATGTATTTGCGGGGATTCCAGGGCTCATAAGGACGATTCATGAGGTAACGCTTCCAGTCCACCTCTTCCTGGCGCAGTATTTCCACCAGATGAGGCCGGCGCCAGCGTCCCGGCTGGTTTACATTCCAGGTCATCTCTACGGAGACGATGTCTCCGAAGCGGCCTGAGCGGATGAATTCATTGGCCTGAATATAGTTCATCGCGCTCCGGCGCTGAGTCCCGATCTGGACGATCTTCCCGCTGGCCTTGACCGCTTTCAGCGCCTCCCGGGCATCTTTCATGGTGTTGGCGAACGGCTTCTCTACGTAGGCATCGCAGCCGGCTTCCACAGCCTGAATGCAGTGGAGCGCATGCTGGAAGTCAGCGGTGCTGATGATCACCGCATCCACCTGTCCCGATTCATAAAGTTCCTGGTTGTTGCGCATCCCGGATATCTTGCGCCCTGTCAGTTTCTGAAGAAAGTCCATTCCTTCTTCCCTCCGGATTTTCCAGATATCCGATACAGCCGTAATCTCGAAGTTCATCGAATCTGCATAACTCTGGAATGAAGGGATGAGAGTGTACCGGGCCCGGTCGGAGAAGCCCACGATTCCGATTCTTACGCGGTCGTTGGATTTCATGATGCGGCGGTAGCTGAATGCGGGCAGGCTGATAGCTGCGCCTGCCGCAGCCGCGGAGACGGTCTTAATGAATTTCCGGCGGGTGATTTTTTCTTGGCTCATGGTCAACCTTCCTTTTTTTATGGGGTCGCATCTTAACATTTAACATTTCTTACGAAAATTGTTCCATTTCATTTTTAAATGTCAAATGTTAAGATGCGACCCCTTTATTCTGATTTTGAGGTTGCGGTACCAGACTGCATCTCCGTGGTCCTGGAGGACGATATGTCCGGTCCGTCTTGTGGCAAAACCCGGGATGGTCTTGTATTTGCTGGACGCGACCGATGATTGCATTTCAGGTGTTCCCAGCTCGTACTCCAGGACCTTGACTCCGTTGAGCCAGTGTTCTCCGTGGTTGCCGTTGAAGACGATCCGGGCTGTGTTGTATTCTCCGACAGGCTTGAGTTTTTTTCCCCTGGGTTCGATCAGGTCGTAGAGGGCGGCTGCGGTCCGGTTCGCGCCGATTTTTGCATCCGGGTGATTATCATCGTCGAGGACCTGGTATTCGAATCCCAGCGCCGCGTACCCGGGCGGAAAGGAGATCGACATCTCTTCCGAGACGTTGTATTTGATGCCGCTGTTACCTCCAGAGCTGATTTTCCACTCCAGGAAGAGCTCGAAATTCTCGAAGGTTTCAATAGTCATCAGGTCGCCCCCCTCCAGGGGCTGACCGTCAGCCTGCCGGGGCACATCTTTACTTGCTATTTTTTTGATCACGCCCTCTTCTATGACCCAATGTCCTTCAGGAATCCCTTCCCGGCCCAGTCCGCGCCAGCCGTTGAATGTTCTCCCGTCGAAGAGGAGTGTCCAGCCTGCTGCTTTCTCTTCAGCTGTCAGTGAATTCTGCTCTTGCCCGGTATCCTGCCCGGATGTCTGATTCGACTTCGGGCTGCAGGAAAAGAGAATCAGAGAAAAAAGAATAAGAATACAGCATTTGGGCAGGAACTTATTTGAAAGCACGTCTTTGTTTCCGGCTCTGTTCATGGCCGAACCTCGCTTTTTTAGTATGATGTCAAACCTGCTTGAAATTATCAATAAAAAGTTTGGGATCGCCTTTTCTGTATGTGGAAAAGTCGGGTGCAAAAATGTATAGTAGTTGAATAAGATTTCTCTCTGGAGAGGAAAAACCATGAAAAAGAAAACACGAAGGGATTTTTTTAGACTGGCTGGAATGGGCATGGCAGCCACCTCTCTGTCGTCCCTGGCGCAGTTTTCCTGTGCAAGTCCGAACAGGAAGGCCGGGGCTTCAGAGAAACATCTGGACCTGGGGATGGCATCCTATACCTTCCGCGAATTTTCCCTGGATGACACTCTGGCCATGACCAGGAGGCTGGGGCTCAAGAGAATCGCTTTTAAGAGCTTTCACCTACCCCTGGAAAGCAGCGAAGAGGAGATCAAAGCTGTGTCCAGGAAAGTCGCGGAGTCCGGCCTTGAACTTTACGGCTGCGGCGTCGTCTACATGCAGAACGAAGATGAAGTCAACCGGGCCTTCCTTTATGCCAGGGCCGCAGGAATGAAGATCATCATCGGGGTTCCGAATCATGAACTGCTGGAAATGGTGGACCGAAAGGTCAAGGAATTCGATATTCGACTGGCCATTCACAATCACGGTCCGACCGATAAGCTGTATCCGACTCCCGAGAGCGCTTACACCAGGATCAAAGACCTTGACCCCCGAATAGGGCTGTGCATCGATATCGGACACACCGAGCGCTGCGGTGTTGACGCCTCCGAGTCTGCCGAGAGATTCGCTGACCGCCTGCACGATGTGCATATCAAGGATGTCTCGGCTGCCGCAGAAGAGGGGAGCACCGTGGAGATTGGCCGAGGTGTCATCGATATCCCCCGGTTCATCCGCACTCTCCTTAAAATCAAATACACGGGGATAGCCTCCTTTGAATTCGAAAAGGATGCTCAAGACCCTCTTCCCGGAGTAGCGGAATCTGTCGGGTATGTCAGAGGTGTCCTGGCCGCGGTCTGAACAAAGAGTTGCTCCTTCTGTAAAAAAAAGTAAAATACAGGATAATGACCATCGAAAGCCGTGCCTACGCCCGGGCAGGTCTGCTCGGCAACCCCTCTGACGGGTACTTCGGAAAGATCATCGCCATCGCAGTCAAGAATTTTCACGCCTCTGTTTTCCTCAAGGAATCGAAAGAGCTCAATATCGAGCCCTGCAGCCTGGGCACAGGTATCTACAAGAATATCCGGGAGCTTGTGGTGAACATCGAGCTTTTCGGTTACTACAGCGGGGTTCGCCTGGTTAAAGCGGCTATCAAAAAATTTTTTGACCACTGCCAGAACCAGAACATTCCACTGGAGGATAAGAACTTCAGCATTCGCTATGAATCCAACATCCCCCGCCAGCTCGGCCTGGGTGGCTCAAGCGCCATCATCACCGCTGCGATGCGGGCTCTGATCGAATTTTATGCGGTGGATATCCCTCGCGAAACCCTTCCTTCCTTGATCCTGGAGGCGGAGTCGAAGGAGCTGGGAATAAACGCCGGGTTGATGGACAGGGTCGTTCAGGTTTACGAGGGATGCGTCTACATGGATTTGAACCAGCAGGTCATTGAAGAGAAAGGGTACGGTATTTATGAGCGGCTGGACCCGAAGCTCCTTCCCGACCTCTATCTTGCTTATAAACCGACACTGGGAAAGGTGTCAGGCCAGGTCCTGGATGACATCCGGATGGGCTATGAGCGGGGCGATAAGTTGGTCCTGGATACTCTCAAGTGCCTGGCCGAGCTCGCCGAGGCCGGGAAAAAGGCCCTTCTTCAGGGGGACAACGAGCAGTTTCATGCCCTGATGAATGAGAATTTTGAGCTGCGAAGCCGGATCATGAAGATCAGCGAGGGCAATTTCGAGCTGGTCCGGACCGCGCGCGACTGCGGAGCTTCAGCCAAGTTCGCTGGCTCGGGTGGTTCCATCATCGGTATGTACAGCGGAGAAAAGATGTTTGACCGCTTGAGGGCCAGGCTGGATAAGCTCGGGGCCGAAGTGTTGAAACCCAAAATCGAATAGATGAAGGATCCTGTAACAGAAAAAATAACGCCAGTTGTCCTGTTTCTCCTCATCGCCTGCTTCCTTTTTGCCGCTTCTTGCAGTTCCGATAAAAAGATAAAAGTCATCAAGCTGGCGCATGGGCTGGACCAGACGCATCCTGTCCATCAAGCCATGGAGTTCCTGGCCGAGAGAGTTTTTGGAAAGTCAGGCGGCAGGCTGAGGATCGATATCTATCCCAGCGAGCAGCTGGGCTCTGAGCGGGAATGCCTGGAGCTTCTCCAGATCGGAAGCCTGGGAATGACCAAAGTCTCCTGCAGCGTTTTAGAGGGTTTTGTGCCTTCCATGAGCGTTTTGAGCCTGCCCTACATTTTCCGTGATGAGGAGCACTGTTTCAAAGTTTTGGAAGGGGAGATCGGGAAGAAACTGCTCCTGGCCGGTGAGAAATTCTGGCTGCGGGGACTGTGTTTTTACGATGCCGGGAGCCGGAGTTTCTACACCAAGGAAAAGCCCATCCTCAAGCCATCAGACCTGGAGGGGATGAAGATCCGCACTCAGGAAAGCCCGACCTCGATGAGGATGGTCCAGGCGCTCGGCGGTTCGCCCACGCCGATTGCCTGGGGTGAACTCTACTCCGCCCTCCAGCAGGGAGTGGTGGACGGAGCGGAGAACAATCCTCCCAGCTTTCACCTTTCCCGGCATTATGAGGTCTGCAAATTCTATTCTCTGGACGAACACACGGGCGTACCGGACGTTCTTCTCATCAGCACTGCCATCTGGGAGGACCTTTCCGCTGAACTCCAGTGCCTTCTCCAGGAGGCTGTCGATGAGTCCGTCCTGCACCAGAAGAGACTGTGGAAGAAAGCGACGCAGGCGGCCCTGGAGCACGTTCAGAAGTCAGGCGTTCAGGTCTTCTATCCCGATAAAAGCCTTTTTGCCGAGAAGGTCACCTCGATCTACGAAGAATACAGACAGCAGCCCGAGATGCATAAGCTCATTCAGGAGATCAGGAAGGTGAGATGAGGATGGATAAAGTGAAGAGGAGAGTCGATAAGATCCTGGAAGGGGCGCTGATAATTCTGATGGCGGCCAACGTGCTGAACGTCCTGTGGCAGGTCTTCACGCGCTTTATATTGAGAGATCCCAGCTCTTTCACTGAGGAGCTGGCCAGGTTTCTTTTGATCTGGGTGGGTTTGCTGGGAGCCGGCTACGCTGCCGGTCAGAAGATGCATCTGGCGATTGACGTTGTGGTCAAGAGCCTTCCGGAAAAGGTCCGAAGGCTGGCGGAGCTGGCCATCCAGGTTTTCGTCTTCCTTTTCGCCTTTTTTGTCATGCTCTACGGCGGCATCCGTCTGGTTTGGATCACTTTGCGGTTGAACCAGATCTCAGCCGCCCTGCGGATTCAACTGGGGTATGTCTATCTGGTGCTGCCGCTGAGCGGGCTTCTGATCATGTTCTATGCGGGCGTTTTCTTTGCGGAGAGAATCCGCTCGCTCGAGAAAAGACAGGAGGAGCTAAAGGTCAGCCCGGCAGGCAGCGGCTGAATCAAGGAAAAAGAATGGAAATCGTTCCCATCCTGGTCCTCATCTTCAGCTTTGCCCTCCTTCTCATCCTTGGTGTCCCCATTTCCTTCTGCATAGGGATAGCCACGATCTCTACCATGCTGTTGAGCATCAAGGGCGGACCAGCCCTGACCACGGTCGCCCAGCGTATGGCGACCGGGCTGGACAGCTTTGCCCTTCTGGCCATTCCCTTTTTCATCCTTTCAGGACAGCTCATGAACAGAGGCGGGATCGCCCGCCGCCTGATTGCCTTTGCCAAGGTCCTTGTCGGCATGTTTCCGGGAGGGCTGGCTTTTGTCAACACCATGGCAGCCATGCTCTTCGGTTCCATCTCCGGTTCGGCTGTGGCCACAGCCTCGGCCATCGGCGGATTCATGGTCCCGACCATGAAAAAAGAGGGTTATGACCTGAACTACAGCGCAGCAGTCAATTTGACTTCAGCTACAACCGGATTGATCATCCCTCCCAGCAATATTCTCATCGTCTATTCACTGGCCAGCGGCGGAGTCTCGATCGGAGCGCTCTTTGTCGCCGGGTATTTTCCCGGGATCGCCATCGGTATTTCATTAATGGTTGTTGCCGGATTCATCGCCTACAGGAAGAAGTACCCTGTTTCCGAGAAGGTGAGGATCAAAGACGGCATCCTCCGCTTCCTTGACGCAGTGCCCAGCCTTTTTTTGATCGTCCTGGTTATCGGCGGGATCGTTGCCGGCTATTTCACGGCGACCGAAGCTTCAGCAGTGGCTGTTCTCTATTCCTTTATCCTCTCGGTATTGGTCTACAGGGAAGTCAGGTGGAAAGAGCTGCCGAAGATCCTTCTGGAATCAGCTTCCACGACAGCCATCGTCTTGCTGCTTGTGGCCACCTCCATGGGGATGTCCTGGATATTCGCCTATGAGAACATCCCTCAGAACACCAGTGCCGCGCTCATGGCTCTATCCAGCAGTAAGATCATCATCCTGCTGGTCATCAACCTTTTCCTTCTGCTCGTGGGCATTTTCATGGACATCACGCCAGCTGTTCTGATCTTCACTCCTATCTTTCTTCCTGTAGTGACGCAGTTGGGAGTCGACCCTATCCATTTCGGCATCATCATGGTCTTGAACCTCAGCATCGGCCTCTGTACGCCGCCGGTGGGCACCGTACTTTTTGTGGGATGCGGGATCGCTGGGACCAGCATCGCCCAGGTTATCCGGCCGTTGCTCCCTCTTTTTCTGGCCATGCTTGTCGCTCTTTTCCTGGTCACTTTCATCCCCGCCATCAGCCTGTTCTTGCCCAGGTTCTTCGGGTATTGAATTCAGGATCGTTCGGAATCGAATTTCGAGAAGTCGATTGTTTTCGAACGCAAAATCATGGATTTTCGTACCACTTATTGGAGACATACATTCAAGCAAGCGGGAAATGATTCCAAAGAGTTTGACCTTTTTTTGTTGAGTTGATATTCTTACGCTGAAAGCCTGAGGAAAAAACAGGAATGAAGTGCCCAAAATGTCAATCCGAGAATCCTGACAACAGCCGCTACTGTAACAAGTGTGCCACACCCCTTCCTTCCTCAAAAGACATCTCTGCCCTGCATACCAAAACCCTCCAATTCCCAATCCTGGAACTGACCAGAGGGACTACTTTTGCCGGCAGGTATGAGTTGATCGAAGAGATCGGCAAGGGAGGCATGGGCCGGGTCTACAAAGTATTCGATAACAAGATAAAGGAAGAAGTCGCTTTAAAGCTCCTGAATCCGGATGTGGCCTCGGACGAGAAGACAATTACCCGTTTCAGCAACGAATTGAAATTCGCCCGGAAGATCATCCACAAAAACGTATGCCGAATGTACGACTTGAACGAAGAGCAGGGAACACACTACATCACCATGGAATACGTGCCGGGTGAGGACCTGAAGAGTATGCTCAGGATGACCAGGCAACTGAGTATTGGAACAGCGGTCAATATTGCCAAACAGGTCTGCGAAGGGTTGGCTGAAGCCCATAATCTGGGCGTGGTGCACAGGGACCTGAAGCCCAGCAATATCATGATTGATAGAGAAGGGAACGCCCGGATCATGGATTTCGGGATTGCCCGGTCCAGCGAGTCAAAGGGAATAACCAGAGTCGGAAGGATGGTCGGTACGCCTGAATACATGTCTCCTGAGCAAGTGGATGGCGTTCAGGCTGATGAAAAGTCTGACATCTATTCGCTCGGCGTCATCCTTTATGAGATGCTGACCGGAAAACAGCCTTTCGAGGGAGAGAGCTCCTTAAGCATCGCCCTGAAACATAAAACAGAGCCCACTCCCAATCCCAGGGAGATTAACGAGCAGATTCCCGGAGACCTCAGCCGGATAATCATGAGATGCATGGAAAAGGATAAGTCGCAGAGGTATCAGACCGCTGAGGAACTGCTCACGGAACTGACCGCTGTCGAGAAAGGGATCACCACCACAGAGAGGGTTCTTCCCCGGAGAAGGCCTAAGCTTGTGAAATTAAGCGTCAAGAAGTGGAACAGGGCAGTCGTCTACAGAAGTGCCTTTCTTCTTCTGGCGCTGGTGATTGTGATCGGAGGGTTGCTGCTTTTTAGAGGAGAAGGAGCCGTTAAATCGATTGCCGTGCTTCCTTTCCAGAATATTCTTGCTGATCCCAACACCGAGTATCTGAGCGACGGGATCACCGAGCGAATCATCAGCAGACTGGCGCAATTGCCCCAGCTCAAAAAGGTTATCGCCCGCAGCTCGGTATTCCAGTACAAAGGCCAGCAGATCGATCCCCAGAGGGTGGGCCGGGAGCTCGGAGTGGATGCGTTACTTATCAGCCGGATGCAAAGACGCGGCGATGAGTTGACTATCAGTGTGGAGTTGCTGAGGGTGAGTGATAACAGCCGCATTTGGGGCCAGCAGTATACCCGGAACATCTCCGAGATATTTTCTGTCCAGGACGATATCACCAATTCCATCGTCGCCAGCCTCCAGTTAAAGCTCACCGGAGCTGAGCTTGAGCGTATGAGCAGGCAGTACACGGAAAACTCCGATGCATTCGTAGCCTACTCCAAGGGGCGTTTTTTCTGGAACAAGAGGACAGAAGATGACCTGTGGAAAGCTATCGAGTATTTCAATGAAGCGCTTCAGATCGACCGGAATTACGCTCTCGCTTACGCCGGTTTGTCTCAAACGTACCTCCTCCTCCCCGAATACGGGACATATCCGCCAAAAGAAGCCTATCCCAGAGTCAGGGATGGGGCTCTCCGAGCGCTGGGAATGGACGACATGCTTGCCGAAGCGCATGTCGCTCTAGCTCAGGTCAAATGGCGCTATGAGTTTGACGCAGAAGGTGCGGAGAGGGAATACTTGCGGGCCATCGAGCTCGACCCCAACTACGCCACAGCTCATCACTGGTACGCCTATGATCTAATGTGCCTGGGACGGCATGAGGATGCTATCAGGGAGATAAAGAAAGCCAGCGAGCTCGACCCTCTCTCCCTTGTTATAAATAAAAATCATGGGCAGGTCCTCTACCGGGCGCGCCGTTACCAAGAGGCCATTGACGTGTTGCGGAAAACGCTCGAGATGGACCCGAATTTCAGTTTTGCCCATTTTCATCTCGGCTCCATATACCTGCAGAATAAGAGGTACTCAGATGCTCTGGCAGAGTTTGAGATAGAAAGACAGCTTGCCCAAGGCTGGCAAACAGTGGTGGAGGCCTGGATAGGGATCACCTACGCGGAAATGGGCGAGACAGAAAAAGCCCAGGAAGTCCTGGCTCAATTATTGGAAATGTCGAAAAAGACCTATGTCGCACCCACATTACCGGCCATCTTGTATTTTGCCCTTGGTGAGAACGACCAGGGCTTTCGAATGCTGGACAGGGCTTTTGAGGAATACGACAGCTGGCTCCGGCTGCTGAAAGTTGAGCCCATTTTTGATAGAGTGCGCTCTGATTCGAGATTTATTGAAATGCTGAAAAAACGCGGATTTGAAAAATAGGCTCCGTATGGAAGGAAACCGTCGCTGCACTTCCCCATGAGTTCAGATGTTTCCTTATCACGGAAATGGAGATGCAAACAATAATATATATACTTTTTTTTATTTTTGGTTATAATATGCGGTAATGGATTAACGACATGATCGGAACTGGCCACAGACTCGATAAGATCGTTGAGAGCAGCTTAGGCCTCCAGCAAGTGCGCAAGGAAGACCTGCAGTTTGGGGACATGGTCCTCATCACTACCCGGAATTCTCTTTACTCTATCTATGTCCTTGATCCCGAGAATTACCTGGTATCGGGGGGCTGGTTCGACCGCAAGGGCCTCTCACCAATAAAAGCTTCAGTTACCGGCTGCACCTGGGGAGGCAGCATTATCAAGGTGGATACCCTGGCAGCCTGTGGACTTCGCCTGGAGTTCGGTAACCGCGTCCTCACCACCACGATCCAAAAAGTGGCTGTGATCCGGGGCGGCGGCAACTAACCGCAGCAATCAAAAAATAGCGTCCTTTTTATTTCACCTTTTCTGTTTCTGATTCAAAGCAGATGTAGGCCTGCGGCTGATTGACTGGAAGATCGGCACCATAAATTAAGAGCGTTCTCTTCCATTTTCAAGTATTTTACCACCGCTGCCTGGAAGAAACTTATTAAGAATAAACAACCAACCTGTTTTTCACTCTTGATTGACAGGCTGGATTTTTAGGGATAGAATAAGAGGCGGTATTAAAAGGAGGGTGAGATGAAATTCAGGATCGTTTCTTTTGTGCTGATCTGTCTATTCGTTTTTGTAGGGAGCGGAGCAGTTTTTCTCGCGGCTAAAGCTTCGGCAGCCATCCAGGAAGATATTGAAATCACGAAGTTGATGGAGCAACAAAGAGAGACCATGAAGGATATTGCTACGATCGTTACTGCTCTTGCCGATTACGTGACCGATCACGGCTATACTCCCAATCAGGATGGGACGTTTGAAGAGAATGAAGAGTTCATTAATTCCCTGTCTCCGTATTACGTGAAGAACCTGCCTATCTATGATGCCTGGGGAAACCCGCTTATAGTCTATTGCGGAGAAGCCTGCAACGGAAAATACGGCATTTCAGGCTGCGCACAGGATGATTTTATCGCTGTTTCCTACGGCCGAGACGGGAAGAAGGAAGATTGGGAATTTGATTCCAGTGATCCAGGAGCAGGCCTGTATGAGATTGAATCCGCCGCTGATTTCGACAAGGACATAATCATGTGGAACGGCAGCTGGGTCCGGGCGCCCATGCCGAGGAGGAGATGACCTCATTCTCTATCTTGTCAGCCTAATAGGCTATTTTGAGTTCTTGATCAGCTCTATGGCGAAATTCATCTCCACATCTTTTCCGTTCAAAAGGTCATTTATCGTCGGGGTGACAGGATAATCGGGTATGATCCCCCTGTCTGGAGGATAGCCGGAAACCGCCATGGTGTACCTCACCACAGGAATCCTCACCCGGATCCCGGTGTTGGGCAGCGTCAGTGTCGGCATGAATCCCGATGTATTGCCGTAATACCCGGCTCCGCACTCTTCGCCGATAAACACTGCCCTTTTGTGGAAATGGATTATGGATGTGCATTCGCCTGTCCCGGAGAAGCCGCCGCCGTTGATCAGGACATAGACTTTGCCCTGGAATGTCGGCTGGATAGGTTTCTGTTCGCCCAGGTTCGGATGGCCCAGAAGGTCATAAGTCCCGCTGTCGTTTTCCTTGAAACTGCTCGCCGGGATCGTTCTTCTTTCCGGAGGGATATCCGTATAGGTAAGAAAGCTGAATTCTTTTTTGTTTATTCTCAGGTGCTCGTAATACATGAATGGTTTATCCATCAAATAGGCGACCAGTATTTTTCCGTAGAGATCCGCGCCGCCGCCGTTATTCCTGAGGTCGAGGATGAGATGTTGAGTATTCTTTTCCTTGAGTTCTATGAAACTATTTCTCATGATAATAGGGAAGGAGATGCCGTCACGCTGGTAGCCTGATGGCCCGAAGGTCCGGATGGTCAGGATAGCGATGTCGTCTCTGTACGCCAGTTCCGCAGGCGGAAGAGTTCTTGCTGCCTCAGGATATCTTTCTTCAAAAATGGAGTTCAAATCTTTTTCTTTGATTCCTTTGACCGCTTCTTTTTGAAGCGCCTTATCTTCAGGCGACCTGTAAACAATCGTATAGGAAGTCGTTTTCCCGAACAGAAGATTGTAGGTCTGCCCGAACCGGGCTGTGCTTTCCAGCCTCCTGTATTTGGATGTCTCTATATGGGCATCAGAAGGAACAACGGCCAGCATCCTATCTAGGATCTCGGAGACGGGATGGTCATTGATGGATAAGACTTCTCCGCCTACAATGAAATCCTTATCTTCGCTGTAATTGCGGAATATGTATGCTTTTTTATCGATAAACCTCAGGTTGAATGGAAACAGGATCGGCTCATTCTCCAGGTTGGCGCTGGAAGTGCTGGAAAGGAATATTCCCGTATGTCCGTCGTTGATATTGGCGATCAAAGGAGCAAGGAGCCGGAGGAACTCTGTTTCTGTCAGAGACAGGCTCAACTTTTTATAAATGCTGTCGAACTGCCGGTCGAGCTCTTGTTTGGATGTGTAGCGGTAAAGACCGCCGTGGCCTTCTTCTAGCGCATCCCGAAAAACCGTGAAATCATCCTTCAGTTGACCGGGAGTGAATATTTTTTCAGGATTGAACGCTTGGTTTGGATTTTCCTCTGCTTTTATTGAAAAGCTGCAGAGGGAGACAAAAAAGAAGAAAGCAGTCAGAGTAAGGGAATAACACTTTTTGCTCATGCTGGATGCCTCCTTTGATGAAGAATTGCGGTGTTTTATAAGGCTTAAACCAGGAAGATTCTGGGTTTTTTTCTCCCTTCAATGGGATATAACGCTTTTCATCAAGAAAAGTTTATGAATTCTCTGTGATAAATCTCGAGATAAGTTTGAGCAGCCGCTCGAAGTGATCCGGATCAGAATATGTATGGTCGCAGCACTCGATGATTTCCAGGCGGCAGTTTTCGATGAGGCCTGCGGCTTTCCTGCTCTGTTCGAGGGGCACAGTCTCGTCCGCCTCTCCATGAACGATCAAAGCAGGAATTTTGATTTTTTCGCAAGCCTCGTAAGCATCGATTTTTTCTGCATCTTCATAAAAAGTATAATTGAGCCGGCGCTCTTCATTATTCACCCTGTCAAGCTCGACAAAACCCTTTTCCTTCCAGTCCCGGATCTCTTGCGCGCTTCGCCGCGTATGGGTCATGCTCTCGTAATCGGATACAGGCGATTTCAGCGCCAGAAGGTAGAGGTCATCTGATCGTGAGGCGGCCAGGATACTGGCCATCCCTCCGAAACTCGAGCCGAAAAGACCGATTTTCGCATAGCCCGATTCCTTGAGAAATTCTATAGCCTTCAGGACATCATCGGCAGCTTCGGATGTGGTGATTTCCTCGAACGGGCCTTCGCTCTCTCCATGACCGAAAAAATCGAAGCGGAAGGTGGAGATTCCGTGTTCGTTCAGGATCTCTTCCAGACGAACGTATGTCCTCCCGTCCTTGCTCGTGGAAAACCCGTGACAGAGGATAATGACCGGCTTCGCCCAATTATTTGTTGGATTGGATAGGATCCCCCAGAGCCTGGTTCCTTTGCTGCTTTTGAAGTGAAGTTTTTCTTTCATGGATCAGCTGAATGTTCAATTATACAGGATTATGGAAGGAATATCAGGTTCGGTTAGCCAATCGTGAGCCTTTCTTTTATGTGATAAAAATAATATAGCTCAGGTTGGATGGTTCAAAAACACGCTGCTTTTGCCCCAGCGAGCGTTGGAAGGGGAAGTCAGTTCCCCCTCCAGGATAACTGCCTTTCCTTTTATATCTGATAAAGCGCCGTTTCCACTCCATCCTCGCCAAGACCCTCCCACCCACCACCATGGGCTCCGGATGGAATGGAAACCGTCGCTTTATATCTCA
>Ga0209427_10003540_pt1 | contig 18290 bp, 17 predicted proteins | sample DeeMarSWOR136_30_FD_187465 | JGI IMG/M metagenome (GOLD analysis project Ga0209427, IMG submission 187465) | Marine sediment microbial communities from White Oak River estuary, North Carolina - WOR-1-36_30 (SPAdes) (version 2) | ecosystem: Environmental > Aquatic > Marine > Intertidal zone >...
ACTAACGATCATCGCTACGATATTTATCCCCCTTACCTTCATAGCCGGGATCTATGGGATGAATTTCAAATACATGCCTGAGCTTGAGTGGCATTGGGGTTACCCCACGGCCCTTATCGTCATGCTTATGGTTGTGGGTTTCATGGTAATGTATTTTAGAAGAAAGAAATGGCTCTAAAATCAGAAGTATGCTCCATGCACGGCTGGCCTGATATTCCCTTGGGGATTGCGATGGCCACCGTTGGGTAGTCCCTTTAGAAAGTCCGCGTGGATGAGTTCAGAAATTACTGGTATGGGCCTAAAGCCCGATGATCTTTTTGATCCCTCTTTCATATAGCGCGCAGCTTTCTCCGGAATACCAAGTCTTTCCTCGGAACAACAGACAAAAAGGAGGGAATGCATTGAAAAGCCCAACTATCATTTTACCCCATATCTCAGGTGACTTTTTGGGAACCGTTAAAGGGAGGGAGGCAGTATGGGTGTGGATGTGAGTATCCGTATCGGGGGCCAAGCGGGTCAGGGCATGCAATCCATAAGCTTCGTCATGGGAAAGATTTTCACCCGTCACGGCTATTCCGTCTTCATAAATCAGGACGTCGAATCCAGAATCCGAGGCGGGCACAACTTCAATCAGGTAAGGATCAAAGACGAACCTGTCCATGCCATCAGCGATAAAGTAGATCTCCTCATCGCCCTGGATAAGGGAATCATCGATCAAGATCTTCCTGACCTAATCGATAACGGTGTATTGATCTTCGACGGGACAACAACCGGCTTCACCTCGGACAACCCCGACCATCTCCCAGTGCCCTTGGAGAAGCTCGCTACGGAAGCGGGGAAGAGCAAAATCATGGTCAACTCCGTTGCCACAGGAGCGGCCCTCGCACTGCTCGGGTATGACCTCCAGCCTCTCTTGGATCAAGTGGAGGAGGAGTTTGCGGCGAAGGGGAAGGAGATCGTTGAAAGCAACAAAAACAGCGCTTCCGCCGGGTACCGGTATGTTCAGGATAATTTTAGAGGTGTCTCCCCGTATCACATACCTCCCACACCATTGACCCGAAAAAAGCTGCTGCTCAATGGCAGCCAGTCAATGGCGTTGGGAGCAATTTGCTCCGGGTTGAAGTTTTACTCAGGGTATCCCATGTCGCCCTCGACTCCAATCATGGAGTTCATTGCCTCCGTATCAAGGGAATACAACATCATCCTCGAGCCTGCTGAAGACGAAATCGCGGCCATAAACATGGTGATCGGTGCATCATTTGCCGGTGTTCGAGCCATGACGGCTACCTCAGGTGGAGGTTTCTGTCTTATGGTTGAGGGCTTGGGACTGGCCGGAATGACCGAAACGCCGGCTGTTGTGGTGATTGCACAGAGGCCAGGACCTTCTACGGGTCTCCCGACGAGGACGGAACAGGCGGATCTGCGATTTGTAATCCATGCATCCCATGGGGAATTTCCAAGGGCTGTATTCGCCCCGGGTTATCCTGAACAAGCCTTTTACCTAATGGGAAAGGCGTTTAACATGGCGGAAAGATATCAGACACCCGTAGTTGTCCTGGGCGACCAGCATTTCAACGACTCATATTTCACGGTGGATCAATTGGACCTGGATCAGATAAAGATCGATCGTGGACATATTTTGTTTGATGATAGTATCCCATCTGGCGATGCTTATCAGAGATATGCGTGGTGCGAGTCCGGAATTTCTCCCAGAATCTTGCCGGGCCATTCAGGCGCCGTGCTCTATGCAGATAGCGATGAACACACGGAGGCTGGCCATATCACGGAAAGCGCGGAAGCGAGGGAACAAATGGTCCGAAAACGGATGATGAAACTGGAAGGAATGAGGCGCGAGATGAAACAACCCGAGGCCTACCCCTCCAGCAATAGTAACATTGTGCTCATAGGGTGGGGATCAACGTATGGCGCCATGAAAGAGGCTGTAGATTTGCTTAACCGCGAGGGCCTTCAAACCAAGATGCTCCATTTCAGCGAGATATACCCCTTTCCCTCGGAGGATTTCGCCCAGGGGATCAAGGAAAATGCCACGTTCTTCGCCATCGAGAATAATTATGGGGGCCAATTTGCAGATCTTTTCAGCTTTGAAACAGGCATATCAGTATCGCATAAGATCCTAAAATATGACGGGAGGCCATTCTCACCTGGGGAAATCACAGCCCAAGTCAAAAAGAGTATTTAAGGAGGAAGAAGATGGTCAGTTTGGAAGACTATCACAGCGATGATCCCATCGCGTGGTGCCCCGGTTGTGGGAACTTCTCGATATTGGAAGCACTAAAGAACGCGCTCGTCGAATTACAGAAAAAGGCCAGTGAGGTGGTCATCGTCTCGGGGATAGGCCAAGCAGCTAAAACCCCTCACTATCTCCGGTGCGATACCTTCAATGGCCTCCACGGAAGGACGCTCCCGGTGGCCACGGGGATAAAGCTGGCCAACCACGAGCTCACGGTATTGGCCGAGGGGGGAGATGGGGACGGCTACACAGAAGGCGGAAACCATCTCATCCATGCTATGCGGAGAAATATCGACGTCACCTACTTAGTCCACAACAATCAGGTCTACGGCCTGACGAAAGGACAGACTTCCCCCACCAGTGAATTTGGCTATGTCTCAAAAACGACCCCTATGGGTTCCCTCAATCCTCCCATGAACCCGTTGCTCCTTGCCATTGCCTCGGACTGCGGCTTTGTCGCTCGGGGGTTTGCGGGCGACATAGCACATCTCTCCAACCTCATCACGGACGGAATTGAACATAAGGGGTTTGCCCTCATCGATATCCTCCAGCCCTGTGTATCGTTCAACCGGGTGAATACCTTCCAGTGGTATGCGAGCCGAGTATACAAGATCGATGACGGAGCGGGATATGACCCGAACGAAAGAACGGCGGCGTTCCAGAGGGCCCAGGAGTGGGGCGAGAGGATTCCCATCGGAATCATCTACAGGACGGAAAGACTGACCCGTGATGAACAGGAACCAGCCATCAAGCAGGTGAGCTTGGTGAAACAGGGGATCGATCAGACGCTCTTCGAGGGCATGTTCGAGGTCTTCAAATAACATACGAAAAGCTGAAGCAGAATATCGCGTGATGAGAAAATCGAAACAGACCAAAGAAAGCTCAACCATTCGAAGATTCGGTACCTTTTTTCGTTTGACGGGAGCAAAACTACGAGACGGCAACAAGCCCGAAAGGACAAACCAGATGGCAGAAAGGGACTATTACCAGATGAAGACCCAGGAGGTCCTGGACGCTTTGAATACAACCGAGAAAGGACTTCCTCGCGCTGAAGCTAAAAAACGCCTGGAGAAATACGGGAAAAACGAACTGAAGGCGAAAATAAGAGTCCCCCTGTGGCTGCTGTTCTTATTGCAATTCAAAGAGCTTCTCATTCTGATACTGATTCTGGGAGGATTTATATCCTACTTTATTGGCAACTATCGAGACGGTTCGATCATTTTTATCATTGTTTTCGTCAATGCGATAATCGGTTTTCTCCATGAACATAAGGCGGGCAAGATTATCGATAAGTTAAAGAGCCTGATCATGTCTCCGGCCAAGGCCATACGAGACGGAGAATTGGTGGAAATTTCGCAGGAAAACCTGGTTCCCGGAGACATTGTGCACATAGAAGCAGGAGACAAGCTGCCCGCGGATGTAAGGCTCATTGAGGTGAATGGCCTCAAGACCAACGATTTCGCCCTGACCGGAGAGTCGGTGCCCCAGGAAAAGCAGCGTAACGCGATAAAGGAAGAGGTTCCCCTGGCTGACAGGGATAACATGGCATACGCCGGTACGACAGTTGCGACCGGAAGTGCTACCGGTGTGGTTGTGGCTACCGGTATGGATACGGAGACGGGGAAAATTGCGGGTATGACGGAAGAAGCAGGCGAAATAGAAACCCCGCTCCAAAGAGAGCTGCGACGCCTGGCGAATCAGTTGACCGTCGCGGTGGGCGTCATCAGCGCGGGGCTTTTCGTGTTAGGGATGCTCCAGGATTTCTCCCTGTACATGAGCCTTGTGTACGCGCTCGGTGTTGCGATGGCCATGGTGCCGCAAGCACTGCCCGCTCAGGTAACGGTTGCTCTTTCCACGGGAAGCAATCAGTTGGCCGATAGAAACGCCGTGGTGAAGGACCTGCCCTCGGTGGAAACACTGGGGTCGACGACTGTCATCTGCACCGACAAAACGGGAACCCTGACGAAAAACGAGATGACCGTCCAATCGGTGTGGTTCAACGGGAAAAAATATGAGGTTACCGGAATCGGATACGAGCCCAAAGGGGATGTCCTGGACGGAGATGGAAACCCCCTGAGCAAGGAGCAGGTTGAGAAGATAGAAGTGATCATGGATGCGGCGACCATGTCGTCAAACGCGGAAATACACGAACCGGACGAGGAACACGCCTCGTGGTACCCTATCGGCGACCCTACCGAGGCGGCGCTGATAACGCTCTCAACGAAGCTTGGTACCCGTTCGCCCAGGGAAGATGAGGAGAATCCTGAGCTTAAGGAGTTCCCCTTCGATTTCGAGCTGATGAGAATGAGCTCGGTGAGACAGTTCGGAAATGATGTGAGGCTCGCCGTGAAGGGTTCCACCAACAGCGTCCTCTCCATCAGCACACATATCTATAGAGATGGAGAGAATCTCCCCATGACCGAAGGGGATAGGGAGAGGATTAAGGCAATAACCGAGGAGTACTCCAGGGGCGGCATGCGGGTTTTGGCGATCTCACATCGACCGCTGGATTCCAAGAAAGGGGAATACACAAGAGAAGGCGTGGAGAAGGATGCCATATTTTTGGGCCTGATGGCGATGATCGACCCCCCGAAGGAGGGAGTAAGACAAGCGATCGAAGATGCCCATAAGGCGCACATCCGGGTGCTCATCCTCACGGGGGACCACCCGGAAACCGCCCAGGCAGTTGGTCGAGAGATCGGCCTGCCGGAACCAGGGGAAGTCACGCCGGTCATTACAGGTACGGAATTCAAGGGGATGGACGAAAAAAGGTTGAAAAAGGTATTACAAAAAAATCAGTCCATCATATTTGCCCGCGTCGACCCTGAGGACAAGCTGAAGATCGTGAAGGTCTTGGAGGAACAGGGCGAAATCGTCGCGGTTACCGGAGACGGCGTGAACGATGCGCCCGCCCTCAGGAGGGCACATATCGGCGTTGCCATGGGGCAGAGGGGGAATGACGTTGCGAAAGAAGCGTCGAGACTCGTCTTGCTTGATGATAATTTTTCCACGCTATTTCACGCGATACGGGGAGGAAGAACGATCTACAATAACTTGAAGAAAACGGTGTTTGCTTCTCTGACCACCAACGTAGGAGAACTGGCAGTAGTTTTACTAGGCCTGCTGGCGGCTTCCCTGTGGAATTATCCCATACCGATACTGGCCGGCCAGATACTGGCAATCGATTTGCTGGGAGAGATCGGGCCCCTTACCCTCCTAACGTTTGATCCCCCGGACAAAGACGTGATGACCAGGCTCCCGAGGAAACCCGAGGAACATATGCTGAACATATTCGCTGGTGCGGAGATTACACTCCTGGGAATACTGATGGGAGGCTTGGCCTTCCTGAATTTTTTCCTGTTCATGGGCCGGGAGGGAATAACCCTGACGGTCGATAGCGTGGGTACCATGGATTATTTCAAGGCTACTGCATTGAGTTATGCCACGATTTTGTTCTGCCAATTTTTCAACATCCTCCAGAGGAGGTTCGAACGCACCTCCCTGTTCAATCGCGATTTTTTTACAAACAGGGCATTGCTTTACTCTACGGTGATTTCCGTCGGGTTGGTGTTCCTGGTAATCTACGCACCATACATCAGTGACTTTCTGAACTTCGGCCCCGTCACAGTAACTGACTGGCTGTTTGTCCTCGGTGCAGCAGTCATCTTTTTGGGAGTATTTGAGGCGCTCAAGTTCTTCAAAAGGTACGTTTGCCCGAATCCGATTTTATGATAAAGGTAAAGATATGGATCCGAAGCGACCGTTCTCTTCAGCAGATCAAATGGGGGAAGCTAATGGAGCAGGATGAGGGGAAAAAGCCCTTTAATTGAAGGATAACCCAGGTTGATAATCATCCCCGCATATTTATCACGCCCTCTTACGCGAAGGGCGACACCTCGGCAAAGACACCTTTCCAAGGGGGCAAAGAACCCACTATCTCCTTTTTTGGTCATCACATTGGAAAGCTCCTCGACCCGGACAAGGCCGCAGATGAAGAGTTCGTTTCGATCGATAGGGAGATAGAATCGAGCCTGGAGACCGTTCATAACAAACTACGCATGATAAAAGGCCCATCCCCTGCCGAACGTAGAATATCGGAGGAAGAGATAAAACACCGACACTTCATTGAGGAGCGAAATAAGGGGTAAGAAGCGCTCTTCGAGGACATTATTCGATCTCATCGCGAATTTGGGACCGGGCTCACCTCAGAGGATCTCTTGTCTCTCCATGAATTGATGCGGATGGAGGCCGCCCATGAGAGCGCATGCTCTCAGGAAGAATCCGTTCATGAACTTGTCGAGTGCAATCTCCTGACATTTTTGCGGCGGAAGGCAGCAGAGCAAGCATGGCGGAAATTGGAGGGTTATATTGGCCAGTTACATATGCCTTTTCCGATTCCACCCACGATGTTAGATCCCACAGAACCCGTTCGCAACGAAAAAGTCAGGGAATAACAAAAACGAAAGGCCCAGGAGGATTTTTTGACGATGCCGGCCCAAGATTTGGCCGAGTTGATTCTCAGAAATGTTCCCGCCTGGGTTTATTACTATCCTCAAAAAGAAACGTATCTCTGGCAATTGACCGTCCTCAAAGCGCTTGCCGCAGGCCTGGCAGGAAATCTCCTCATGAAGTACCTATCGGTTTGGGAGGAGAACTCCTCTGACATTCTCAAAAAAATCCAGCAAGAGTTCGCGGAAAAGATCGACGACCTTCACCGGCGAGGACAATCTGCCATCAGCTTACCCGAAGTCCTTTCTATTTCCAAAGAGCTCGAGCGGATCAGTAGGGAACAAATGCCTGAGGAGGTGTGGAAGTATATCTGCTCTAAGCTGGAAGGCATTCAATAGAGTTACTGACTCTGCAATCCATGGGTCACTCATCGGGGGAGTTCCTCCCTTTCCTGAATTCCCCTAGAATCATGAACTATAGTAATTGATACAACATTGGAAATACTACTCATCCCGTTAGTGTCCGGAGTATTACCATTGTTACAGGGTCTATTCATCTGACCGGAGTGGTTCAAAAGGAGGATAGTCGTGATTGTGCAACAATTCTTCGTAAAGGGGTTTGCCCAAAGTTCTTACGTGCTCGGCGGTACCAAGACCTGTGCGATAGTGGATCCACAACGTGACGTGGGGATTTACCTGGATAGCACAAAGTCCTTGGGCATGACCATCACCCATATCCTGGAAACCCACCTCCATGCAGATTTCATTTCCGGTCATCTCGAACTGGCGGAAAAGACGGGGGCAAAGATCTACGCGCCAAAAGCCGGGAAGTGTGCATTCGACAATGTGGGGCTTTCGGAGGGTGACAGCTTTGAGATCGAGGATATGCTGCTGAGCGTCTTGGAAACCCCGGGCCATACCCCCGAACACATCTCCTATGCGGTAACGGACAAAGCACGGGGAGATGAACCGGCGGCCGTTTTCTGCGGAGATACGCTTTTTGTGGGCGATGTAGGACGACCTGACCTGTTCCCGGGAAGGGCCAAGGAACTGGCTTCGAGCCTATATAAAAGCCTACACGAGAAGCTCCTGAAGCTCCCTGATTTCTGCGAAGTGTACCCTGCTCAAGGCGCCGCCCGCCGGGTCCCTCTGCGGCAGGGCAATGGGCGCGAAAAGAACGAGCACAATCGGCTATGAAAGAATATACAACGGCGCCCTGCAGATCAAGGATCGTGAGGAATTTATAAAATCCCTCACGACGAATATGCCCGGAGCTCCGGATCATTTCAGCCGGTGCAGCGCCATCAACGGAAAGGGGCCCGCTCTGGTACGTAATTTGCCCGCCCTGGAAGAGTTGGATCCCAGAGCCTTCAAAGAGAGGGCAAAAGGCCGAAATACCATCGTGCTCGATACGCGCAGCTATGATTCATTCGGCGGCCCGCATGTTCCGGGATCTTATCACATCGACTTCGGCGGGAACTTCGCCACATTTGCCGGTTGGGTTCTGCCGCCCGATTCGAACGTTCTCCTGGTAACGGGTGACGGTGCGGAACCCGAAGAAGCTGTCATCTGGCTGAGGCGTGTGGGGCTAGACCAGGTGGTGGGCTACCTCGGCGGCGGCATGTTTGAATGGGCAAAGGCGGGCCTACCAACGGATCACGTTGAACAGCTCTCCGTGGAGGAACTCCATAAGATGGGCTCCGGAGAAGGTGAAATGATGCTCGTTGATGTGCGAGCGCCACGGGAATACGAGGGATTTCATATCGAAGGAGCCCTCAATATTCCGGCCCCCGATCTGAGGACGAAATACAAAGAACTAGACCCGGATATTCCTACCGCTCTCGTGTGCAGCACCGGACATCGATCGAGCCTGAGCACCAGCATCCTGAAACAGCACGGATTCAAGAAGGTGTTCAACGTAGCCGGAGGAATGACTGGTTACAACGCCGCCGGCTATGGCCCTGAGTGTCCTATGTGTGTTTCACCCCATGGGCCGCATTTCCTGGGGAAGAAGATCGAACAATAAATGGGACGGAGGAGCTCGGGTTAGATATCTACCGTCCTTCCGAGAGGAGGAAAAGGATATGGAATGGCTCATGATGGAGCGATGGTCTCCGTATGTTGCAGGTATTGGAATTGGACTTCTCAGTTGGGCAGCATTTCTGTTGTCCGACAGGCCACTCGGATGCTCAACGGCCTTTTCTCGCACGAGCGGAATGATTGAGAAGCTGTTCCGCGGATCTAAGGTGCAGGAGAAATCATAATACAAGAAGTTTAGCCCTTCGGTCGATTGACAGTGGATGCTCGTCCTCGGGGTATTCATCGGGGCGTTTTTGTCAGCCAAGCTTTCAGGACAGTTTCAGGGCGACTGGGTTCCGACAAAATGGGCAGCAACCTTTGGGGAAACCCCTTTTACTCGGTGGATCGTTACACTTATCGGTGGAATCGTGATGGGGATCGGAGCGAGGTGGGCGGGGGGATGTACCAGCAGCCATGGCATCAGCGGAACCCTTCAACTGAACGTCGGTAGCTGGCTTGCAGCTATGTGCTTTTTCATTGGCGGCATTGCGACGGCGATGGTCATTTTCAAAGTATTTACACGTTGATTGAGGAGAGACGGAACATGCTCACGACACTTCATACGAGAAAGGGCCTTCAACTCGGCCTTGGGTCCGTCATCGGCATCGTTTTCGGGTTTCTGCTGCAAAAGGGGGGCGCCACAAAATATGACGTTATCATCGGGCAACTCCTTCTGAGCGATTTTATCGTTGTCAAGATCATGTTATCGGCGATGGTAATGGGCATGATAGGAGTGTATTTTTTCCGAGGTCTGGGCATGGCCTGGTTACACTCAAAGCCTGGATCCCTCGGCTCCACCGTCGTTGGTGGGCTCATTTTCGGCGTGGGATTCGGTTTTCTTGGTTATTGTCCCGGCACTATGGCCGGAGCCGTTGGCCAGGGGTCCCTCGTCGCGCTTTTCGGAGGTATTGCGGGGATGCTCATCGGTGTCGGGCTCTTTTTGGGAATGTACCCGAAATTGGAGAGGGGGATTTTCAACAGGGGCTATTTTGGCGAGCTCACATTGCCACAATTGCTCAAGGTGAATCCCTGGTGGGTAATCGTTCCCGTTGCCATCGGGGTAACAGCCCTGCTCTATTGGATCGATAGGTCCGGGCTATAACGGTCCTTTCAAAAAATACGCGTCCTACTTTTGCGCGAGCAGGAGACCCATTGAAATGTCCCCATGCTAGGCCTTTTGGCCAAGGGCTTTGTCGAGATTGAAAGCGGCGCTGATCAAGGCCAGATGGGTAAACGCCTGGGGGAAATTCCCCAAGGCCTCTCCACGGTGACCGGTCTGCTCTGCATACAGCCCCAGATGATTGGCGTAGCCCAACATCTGTTCGAACATGAGTCGGGCCTCGTCGAGCCGCACAGTATCGACCTTCCCAGCCCTGGTTAGTGCCTCGACAAGCCAGACGGTGCAGATGTTAAAGGTTCCCTCTTCTCCCCCTACACCATCCGCGGTTTCCTTCGGATTGTGACGATATACCAGACTGTTGGAGACGAGCCCACCCTTCTCGGGTGACTGGTTTACTGCGTCCAATGTCTTGAGCATTCTCGGATCCGTCGGGGAGAGAAAGAACACCAAGGGCATCATCAAGTTTGAGGCGTCGAGGGACTCGCTGCCATAGTGCTGCACGAGCGCTTGGCGTTTCGAGCTCCATCCCTTGGCGATGATCTCCTCGTAGATTTAGTCTCGGCACTTCACCCACCAGTCCCGATCCGCGGGGAACGAGCATCTGTCCGCTAGGCGCAAGGCGCGGTCGAGGGCGACTCAGCACATGAGCTTCGAGTAGACGAAGCGCTGCCGCCCACCGCGAACTTCCCAAATTCCCTCATCCCGCTTATGCGAGTTCTCGCACACCCAGTCGACGAGATACCGCAAGTGGGTCCAGAGCTCGTATGAGATGGGTGTCCCGTACTTATTGTAGAGGTACACCGAATCCATCAACTCGCCGTAAATGTCCAGCTGGAGTTGATTGTACGCGGAGTTTCCAATTCGAACTGGACGGGAACCCTTATACCCCTCGAGGTGGTCCAGGGCCTTCTTGGAAAGGGTTTGTTCTCCCTTGATTCCGTACATGATCTGCAAGGATCCGTCCGGATTGAGCGCGTGACTGCATCCCTCCAACCATTGCATGAATTGGGCGGCCTCCTCCGTAAAACCGATCCGAAGCAACCCGTACACTGTGAAGGCCGCATCCCGAATCCACGTGTACCGGTAGTCCCAGTTGCGTTCCCCGCCCACGGCCTCCGGAAGACTGGTTGTGGGGGCTGCCACGATCGCGCCCGTCGGTCCATAGGTAAGCAGCTTGAGCACCAGAGCAGATCGATGAACCATTTCGCGCCACCTGCCGGCATACGTGCACTTCGAGATCCAGCGTCGTCAGTATTCAACCGTCTTGGTGAAAATTTCAACCGCCTCCTGTTCGGTCAGACAAGCGGCACAGCCAGCATCCGGTTCGATTTCTTGGAGAATGAAAATCGCGGTTTGTCCTTCTTGGAGGCTAAACTCCCGGACGGCCCCATTGCCCTCCTGTTCCAGGAGGAAATTGGATGAGAGCCCCAGGCTGAGACCCGGAGAGTAAAAGGAGGCGCCCTCCAGGCTAATTTCCGTTGTATGGTCATCGCGCCCGTAGTTGAAAGCGGGAAAGCATTGCATCCGGAAGCCCATTGTCCCCCGGACAACGTTGACGCGGCGAAACAGTTGGTGTTTGTGGTCTTTTCCACCGCCGGGTTCCGGCGCTGTCATGTAGTCCGTGATCTAACCAACGCCGTCCGCTGAGAAAAAACGTGTGATCAGAATATTGGTCTCCGGCCAGTAGAACTGCTTGCAGGTGATCTCCGGGTCGGTGGGAGCAATCCTGAAGTGTCCCCCCTTTTTGTGGTCGAGGATGGCCGCGAAGACGCTCGGAGAGTCAAAGCGGGGAAAGCAGAACCAGTCGATTGAACCATTCATCCCCACTAGGGCAACCGTGCGCATGTCTCCAATGATGCCATAGTTTTCAATGGGTAGATATGGCATGGACGTTTCTCCCTATCAATGGAGTTGGATGATTAGGTTACGAGCGGGTACCCCGCATTTTTCCAGGCATCAACTCCTCCACCGAGGACCTTTACGTTGTCGTAACCTTCTTACGCATATTTCGCCGCCTGACCGACAGCGGTCGCTTCTCCGTTTCAAGCACAGTAGAGGATGAGATCCTGATCCTTCGGCAAGCGAGGAAGCTTTGATCTGAATTCCGTCAGGAAGATCGCGTCTTCCAGATTAACCCTCTTGCACTTCTCGTCATCTTCGTATGCGCAGGCAAGCAGTGCCGAGCCGGCAGTTACTTTTTTCCTGACCTCTTCCGGGGAAATACGAATTGGTTCTGCCATTTTTCCCTCCTTTTTAATCTCGGTCGTTTCGAGCAATCGTAACGTTGGGTTATAGTTAGTATCCCGAACTCTTGACCGTCTCAAGGCACTCAATTAAACTTAACAATCAGCCACCTTAATTTCAAGATGGGGGAGCGATGTTTGACTTTCCCTCCATTGTATGGTAGGCGGTTTTCGAAGGATACTCCTAAAGGCCTCATAAGCACGATCCCAAATTCCTTTACGAAAGGATCGGAGAAATGGCGGATTACAGGATAAAATGTGAAGTCGTGAAGATCTCCAATAACGAATCCGTTTGTCCTGGTTCATCGCAGGCCAAAATGGGAGAAGTCTTTACGCTGGGTGGAAAAACTCCCAGTGGCGTGTGCGCAAGGGCATACGCAGCAATTTACCCGACGGCAATGGCTATGCGATTCTCCGAGGAAATCCCCTGGGAACAGGGGCGCGGGTATTTCGGTATACCGTGTCCCGACACCTATGTGGTCTACAGGCTTTCACGCTTCAAAGAGGAGTGATACGGGCCGCTATTCAATAACTGAAAACGAACGAAACGCTATTCGCAGCCAAACCCGGGTTTGGGGAACATCTGGCTTGGATATGAATCATGGACATTACGATGTCACACGGATCTACATTGTTTGAAGGAGGGTTGTGTTGAAGAACATCTATCGTGACATCGCTTTGCGGGAGTTTCACATCTCCCGTAAAGCGAGGGACCTATATCAATTTGATCAGATCCTTTTTGCGACACATGGCAATGTTATCCTCGCCAATTTTCGCGCTGCCCTGGTCTTCACACAGAAAATGAATGCCAAGCGTGATCTGGTGCTCTTCCCCGAACAGGCGGTGAAGGCGGGACAGATCAACGCCATGGGCTTGATCGACGAGATTCTTCACTACGTCGTTGGGCAATATCGGGATCAGGTGAACCCGGAAGCGATGGCAGAGGCACTGGGGTGGCTGGACGGTAAGCTCGGGCAAAACGCGGTCGACGCGGTTCTGCATAGGTTCACCGATTCATTTCCACCCGTCTCCGTGTATCGGGGGGAAATCACTGCCCGGGAATACCTTGGCGGCGAGACGGCTGGTGTCCCGAATAGGCAAATCATACTGGAAGAGCTCCTCATGCTCTGGCTTGAGAACATGAACCCGGCCTTTGCGCCCTATTTGGAGCTCTTGGACGACGCCGAGCTGGAAAAGGAGACGTCCTATCTCGATCTCTTCACCGAGCTCCACGCCTTTTTCGACAGCCAGCCCCCTTTCGGCCCGGATAACCAGAACCTGATAGACATGCTTCGCAGTCCTGGCAACACCGTGCCGCACTCCCTATCCGGACAATTGGAACAGATCCTGAGGCGGTGGGGGCCTCTCCTGGGTAAGTATTTCTATCGTCTATTAAGCAGCCTGGATTTCATCAAGGAGGAGGATAAACCCATCTTCTTCGGGCCTGGTCCGTCCCTGGTACCCGTCTACGATATGGAATTGGATGAACCGGAACGTTTCAGCCCCGATAAGGACTGGATGCCCAGGGTAGTACTTTTGGCAAAAAACACCCATGTCTGGCTAGATCAGCTTTCCCGGAAGTACCAGCGCTCCATCACGCGGCTGGACCAGATTCCCGATGAGGAATTAGATACAGTGGCCCAACGTGGGTTCACCGGCCTGTGGCTTATCGGCCTGTGGGAACGCAGTGCGGCCTCGCAGCGCATCAAGCAGATGTGCGGGAACCCGGAGGCGGTGGCGTCAGCCTACTCGCTTTTCGGGTATGAGATCGCCCGGGATCTGGGAGGACCGGAAGCGCTGCAGAACTTGAGGGGGAAGGCATGGCAACGCGGCATCCGTCTGGCCAGCGATATGGTGCCCAATCACATGGGCATCGACTCCAAATGGGTCATCGAGCACCCGGATTGGTTCGTCGCCCTGGACTACAGTCCCTTCCCCTCCTACAGCTTCAGCGGGCCGAACCTCTCCTGGGACGATAGGGTGGGAATCTTTCTTGAGGACCACTACTACGAATGTTCCGATGCCGCTGTGGTGTTCAAGCGGATGGACTTCTCGACAGGAAGCGAGAAGTTCATCTACCATGGCAACGATGGGACCAGCATGCCGTGGAACGACACCGCCCAGCTCAATTTCTTGAACCCCGAGGTGCGCGAGGCAGTGATCCAGACAATCCTCCATGTGGCGCGACAGTTTCCCATTATTCGCTTCGACGCGGCGATGACGCTGACCAAGAGGCATTATCAGCGCCTGTGGTTTCCCGAACCGGGTACCGGTGGTGCTATACCGTCCCGCTCAGAAAACGGCCTAACCCGCGAGCGCTTTAATAACGCCGTGCCGGTTGAATTTTGGCGAGAGGTGGTAGATCGCGTGGCACAGGAGGTACCGGACACGCTCTTGCTGGCAGAGGCCTTCTGGCTGATGGAAGGCTATTTCGTGCGCACGCTGGGCATGCACCGCGTCTACAATAGCGCTTTCATGAACATGCTCCGTGACGAGGATAATGCCAAATATCGCTGGGTGATGAAGAATACCCTGGAGTTCGAACCCGAGGTCCTCAAGCGCTTCGTGAACTTCATGAACAACCCCGACGAGCGTACCGCGGTGGATCAGTTCGGCAAGGACGACAAGTACTTCGGCATCTGCACGATGATGGGCACGCTGCCCGGACTGCCAATGTTCGGACACGGCCAGATCGAGGGTCTTACCGAGAAATACGGCATGGAGTATCGCCGTGCATACTGGGATGAACTCCCTGACCCCCACCTCGTGGAGCGACACGAACGTGAGATCTTTCCCTTACTCCATCGGCGACACCTGTTTGCCGAGGTGTGGAATTTCGTCCTCTACGACTTTTGGACGACAGAGGGGTCCGTCAACGAAGACGTGTTCGCATACTCGAACCGTTGTGGAGATGAACGTGCTCTCGTCGTCTATCACAACAAATTCGCAGAGGCCCGTGGATGGGTCCGCAGCTCAGTCGGCTTCGCAGCAAAGAATCCAGATGGCTCAAAGCGGATCATTCAGCACACGGTGGGTGAGGGCCTGGCGCTGCATCAAGATGAGGGCCACTTTACGATTTTTCGTGACAATGCGACGGGGCTGGAGTACATCCGGAGCAGTCAAGAGCTGTGCGAGCATGGGTTTTACGTCGAACTGGGGGCATATACGTGCCATGTCTTTCTCGACTTCCGTGAGATCTGCGATAACGAGTGGCGCCATTACGAGCACATTACAGCCTACCTGAACGGACGCGGCGTGCCGAGTGTCGAGGCGGCACGGCTGGAGATCCTCCTGCAACCGGTCCACCGTCCCCTCATGGAATTGGTCAATGCAGACCTTTTCCGTCGGTTGATGAATGAGCGGGTGATCGAAGTCCGCGCGCAACCCGACGACGCGGTTTTGGACGTAGTGGAGGGGAAAGCCCAGGTGCTAGTACGTGCAATCAAGGAGTTTACCGGCGGGCAAGGGGATGATGCCCTGGTTGCGCGGGAGATCCGCGACCGATTGGAGGTGGCCTTGCGGCTACCCGTACTCATGGAGGGCGAGATCGGCGCGGACCTGCGAAAACATCTGTCCGATGACCCCGCAGCATGGGGTGTGCTCTTTGGGTGGCTGTTTGTCCATGTTCTCGGGAAAGCTGTGGCTGAGGTCGACTTCGAGGAGGTTAGCCGAAGCTGGCTCGATGAATGGCAGCTGGGCCGGATGCTAACGGGTGTGTTACGGGATTTCGGCCTGGATGAGGGAGCGGCCGATTATGCGGTCACCATGATAAAGCTCCTCACCGCACACCAGCACTGGTTCGAAAGAGGGAGCACGGATGAGGTGGATGAAATACTGTCGTCGCTACTCCGAGACAGCGATGTACAACGCGCCCTGCAGGTCAATCGCTACCGGGAAACCCTCTGGTTTAATAAGGAAGCCTTCGAGCAGATCCTCTGGTGGATGTTCATCGCGGCGACCATTGCCTACAGCCCAACATCTGCAGATCGACGAGCGGCAGAAGTCCTCACCTGCTGGGAAATAGTGAATACGTTGCGACAGGCGTCGGAAGCCTCCGGCTATCAGGTAGAGAAGCTTTTGGAGGGAGTTAAGGGAGGGCAAGACGAAGTTTCCCGATGAAATTACTAATATTTCAGACTTTCTTAATTCCCCTGGTGCAAAATGTAGCATATGGCGCTAGTTACTTGTTCAGTGCGCCCAGGCATTTCTACAGTGAGTTCCGGTCCTGCTCCGAGACCTCGATAAATTGGATTCCTGAGATATGCCCCCAATCGGAAAGGAACCAACCGTAAATTATTCACCCTTTGAGACAAAACGATTTCTGCCCCAGGACCAGCTCGATATTGAGGTGTTTGTCGTTCGGGAGAGAATGGGAGGTCTTGATCTTCATTATTCCTGACGCCAAATCCAGCGTGAGTGCCAGGTACCGCTTCTTCCCATGGCTATAAAAGGGGGTCTTTCGAAATGCGTACCTGGGGTGATTCCGTGCTTCTGGTTTTGGGCCAGACCTGAATGGAACTATATCATGCGGTTTTGAGGTAAAGCCGAACGTAGTTACAGGACCGCTAAGTAGCTTTTTTACGCCTGGTAAAATAAAAAAGAGCATGAGTTTTGAGTCATGGCCCTGGGGCTCAAGATCCATTGGATATGGAGTTGCTACAATCCTCATAGGAACTGAGTCCAAGGTTGCTGGGCAGACTCTAAGTGAGTCCGGTTTTAAAGAGAGGGATCTCATGGTTCTTTCTATTGAGAGAGATGAAGGGGTTATTCCCGTTCCAAAGGCCCAGAATAAGATTCAAGTGGGCGATCGCCTCACTTGCTATGGGAAATTGGAGAACGTAAGAGAGTTAGTCTGAAGCAAATGGAGATTTCACGACCCATTATACCTGCTCTTCACAATAAGGAGGTGTCAAATGAGTGATGAGAAAAAGGTCGTGAAGGGTGGTTTCAGGGCAACGCTTGCCTTGATTATCTCGATCGTTGGTCTCATTGTAGCCATTGTTGCCTTCAATCGGACTGGGGGCCAGGCGGACCTCAATGTTCAAGTCAAAGATCTCCGGGCAAAAGTGTAGAAGATGAAAAGAGAGACCTCGGAGCGAGTGAATAAAGTCCGTGAGGAAACAGCAAAGGCCCTTGAAAAGATGGGTAAAGCGATCAAAAAGGAAGAAAGCAAACAATAGAGCGGAAAATTTTGCAAACAGGTGAGATCACATGAAGTGAACTCTTCATTGTGAGCCGACTGAGCTATTCGATACGGGTAGTATCCTACCGGGAACTATTCCAGCACGTATGAAGAGAATTGATCTGTATAAAGGCCCTCAAGAGGATTCAACATTAATCGATTTGAACACCGCCGTTTCTAATGATTCAAGATGGATCCTTGTGTGAGAAGATGATTAAAAATGTTGACTTGCGTTAGAATCTTGCATTTGTCACGTTGAGGTGGATTTCAAGATTTCAGTTGAGACTGTCGAAAAACCCTGGAATCTGCGATTTTGTGGCCAAGCATGACCTGTAAGTATTTAATTTTACAGGAGACAATAATAGCCAGAAAGCTACATCTTAAGCTTTCGACGATCTCGTTAGAAGTAGTCAGTTCAAGATGAACAATAAGGTGGATGGAGAGAAATGAGTGCAAGAGACAAGTAGATTGATGCTGAAAACCTTAACTCCCCTCACGGGGTTTTCTTCTCCGAAAGGGCGGTCGTTTCCTGAGTTCTTCTGGTATTTCATCGAATCGTTTTTTCTGTTCGCTATTCAGCTTCTCCCGTATTAATCCAAAACTGTGATCAAAGAGTTTATCCAACTCAGGTCGACGTTTTCGTCTTAAATCAAGCAACTTGGCCTGCAATTGACCGAGAATTTCCTCAATTTCAACACGTTGTGTTTCTGTCAGATCGATTTCATGAGAAAGCTTTTTCATTAATACCATCGTTATTGGAGGACGTCCCCCTTTAGCAAACCGTTCAATTCTATGCTTGAAATATATTCCTGTTACAAGGGAACCAGCCAACGCCCCAAGGAGAAACACAAGCACTATGCCTGCCCACACTTTTAGTCTATTCATATTCTTTCCTCGCTATACCCCAAACCACTCCACAAAAATGAATTCCAATGGGTCATCGATAAACAGTTTCGCCATCTCATAG
>Ga0209427_10003541_pt1 | contig 18287 bp, 14 predicted proteins | sample DeeMarSWOR136_30_FD_187465 | JGI IMG/M metagenome (GOLD analysis project Ga0209427, IMG submission 187465) | Marine sediment microbial communities from White Oak River estuary, North Carolina - WOR-1-36_30 (SPAdes) (version 2) | ecosystem: Environmental > Aquatic > Marine > Intertidal zone >...
TGGAACTGGAAGGGGAGGACGGAGACATCGAGCAGGGCATAGCGTGGGTTACCAGCAAAGGGGTGAGGGTTGACCCTGTTGCCGGCGATGTCGTGGAGGGATAGGAATGAAGCGGGTATACCTCGACTACGCTGCCACTACGCCTACGCACCCTGATGTGGTGAAAGCGATGTTGCCATATCTGAACGATGCCTTTGGCAATCCTTCGAGCATGCACTCCCTTGGACAGGAAGCGAGGAGAGCAGTAGAGGAGGCACGTGAGACAATCGCTGCCCTAATCGGTGCCAAGAACGATGAGATCGTCTTTACCAGCGGTGGGACGGAGGCAGATAACTTCGCCCTAAAAGGCGTAGCTTATGCCAACGAGCATAGAGGTAATCACATCATCACCAGTTCCATTGAGCACCACGCGGTGATAGAGCCCTTGAAGTCCCTGGAGCGACAAGGGTTCAAGGTAACCTACCTTCCCGTGGATCAGTACGGCATGGTGGACCCACAGGATGTGCGAAAGGCGGTCAGTGAAAAGACGATCCTGATCTCGGTCATGCACGCCAATAACGAAATAGGCACCATAGAGCCGATAGCAGAGATGGGCAGAATTGCCAAAGAGAGGGGGGTCTATCTCCACACCGATGCCGTACAGACAGTGGGGCATATTCCGGTGGACGTGAATGAACTCGGTGTGGACCTCCTGTCAATGTCAGCGCACAAGCTCTCCGGGCCGAAAGGGGTAGGTGCCCTCTACATCAGAAAGGGCACCAAGGTAGCCCCTTTTATGCACGGTGGAGAACAAGAGCAAAGACGCCGGGCAAGTACCGAAAACGTCCCCGGCATCGTGGGCTTTGGCAAGGCGGCGGACATCGCCCAGAATGAGATGCGCGCAGAGGTGGAACGCCTGGCCCTTCTTCGTGACCAATTGATCAAGGGTCTGCTGGAGAGGATCGACAATATGCAACTGAATGGTCATCCCAGCAAAAGGTTACCCAACAATGTCAATGTGAGCATCCAATTCGTTGAGGGAGAGTCAATGCTTCTTAGCCTGGATATGGAGGGTATCGCTGCCTCTACAGGCTCGGCATGCAGCTCCAGCACCCTTACGCCATCGCATGTCCTGCTGGCGCTGGGATTGCAGCCTGAGCAGGCTCATGGCTCATTGCGATTTACTTTGGGAAGAGAAACCACCAAGGAGGAGATAGGGCGCGTTTTAGAGGCATTGCCCCCTATCGTGGCAAAACTAAGGGCTATGTCTCCCTTATTGCGAAGCAGGGCATAAAGAGGAGATTGCGATAATGTCTGCAGATACGTGGTCGCTCTATAGCGAGAAGGTGATGGACCACTTCAGAAATCCCAGGAACGTAGGGGAGATCGAAAATCCTGATGGCACTGGTCATGTGGGCAACCCCATTTGCGGCGATGTAATGGAGCTCTATATCAGGGTGAAGAATGGCGTTATCGCAGATGCTAAATTCAAGACCTTTGGCTGTGGCGCAGCCATTGCCACCAGCAGTATGGTCACTGAGATGGTAATAGGAAAGAGCATAGAAGAGGCGCTAGAGATCTCAAATCACGCGGTGGCCGAAGCCTTGGGCGGGCTGCCACCGATTAAGATGCACTGCTCAGTTTTGGCCGAGGAGGCCCTCAGATCGGCCATCAACGACTACCTGAACAACCGCGAAAAGAATGGATTGAAAAATGAACGCTCTTCTTGAGATGAGAGAAAGCTGACAACTATGGCCCGGGTAATGGTAGCTATGAGCGGGGGGGTGGATTCATCGGTCGCTGCTGCCCTTCTTAAAGAGGAGGGTCATGAGGTCGTCGGGGTGACCATGCGAATATGGAACGGCGAACGTCTCCCGGGAATAGAGACACGTGGTTGCTGCTACGGCCCAGAGGAAGAGGATATAGAGGATGCCGGCAGGGTTGCCCAGGCCCTACGGATTCCCTTCCACGTTTTTGACCTCAGACGAGAATACAAAACCGAGGTCCTCGACTACGTTCTCCGAGAGTATCTGTCTGCGAGAACGCCCAATCCTTGCATTCGATGTAATCGCAGCGTTAAGCTGGATAAGCTGGTGGAAAAGGCCGGGCAAGCTGGCATTGGCTTCGACTATGTCGCCACAGGCCACTATGCTCGAGTGGAATGGGCGGAGAGCAAGGGTCGCTATCTACTCAAAAAGGCCAGGGACGAAACCAAGGATCAGTCCTACTTCCTCTCCTCTTTGTCCCAGGAGCAACTCAGCCGTTGCCTTTTTCCCTTGGGCAACCACACCAAGAAAGAGGTGAGGAGGTTGGCTTCCGATTTCGGCCTCGACGTGGATGATAGGCCTGAGAGTCAGGATTTTATCGCAGGAGGCTATTCCTCTCTCTTGACGGCAGCCACACGACCGGGTCCCATTCTTGATAGGCAGGGTAACGTCCTCGGTGAGCACCGAGGAATCCCATTTTATACCATTGGCCAACGCAAAGGGTTGGGCATATCGATGAGCAAAGCTCTTTATGTTACCAGTATTGACCAGAAAAGAAATGCCGTCGTCGTCGGAACAAAAGAGGATGTGTATGGAGACGAGCTTATATGCGCTCAGATAAACTGGATAGCGATACAAGGGCTAAGACGCCCTACCAAGGTAAAGGCGAAGATAAGGTACAATCACAGAGAGACTGAAGCCATGATAGCTCCCCTGGGCAAGGACGAGGTGCATGTCAGGTTCGAGGAGCCGCAGATGGCGATTACCCCGGGGCAGGCGATAGTCTTCTATAATAGAGACGTGGTTCTGGGGGGCGGCACAATAGAACGAACAGCGAGGTGACATCTTGGCCAGGATTCTTGCTGTTTGTAAAAGTGAAGAGAAGGGGATCAAGGTTGAATCGTGGCTACCATTAGAGAATCGTCCTTGGTGGATAAGATTCTGAAACTGAAGAGGACGAGAAACGCCATTATTCTCGCCCATAACTACCAACTGGGCGAGGTTCAAGACATAGCGGATTTCGTCGGTGATTCCCTTGAGCTAAGCCAAAACGCCGCCAGGACCGGTGCCGATGTAATCGTCTTTTGCGGAGTTCGTTTCATGGCGGAGACAGCCTCTATACTTTGCCCGGACAAAGTGGTTCTGTTGCCCGATGCTCATGCTGGCTGCCCTATGGCCGACATGATCACCGCCGAAGGGTTACGACAAAAGAAGCAGGAACTACCGGGGGCCACTGTAGTCTGCTACGTTAACTCCTCAGCTGAGGTCAAGGCAGAATCGGACGTCTGCTGCACATCTGCCAACGCGGTCAAGGTGGTAGAAAGCCTGGACGGGGCCAATGAGATCCTATTCGTGCCCGATCAATACCTAGGTCACTATACTGGGAGCAAGACCGGAAAGAAAATGATACTGTGGCCTGGTTTCTGTCCCACGCACATCAGAATTCAGCCACAGCATATCGTTAGGTTGAAACAAGAATATCCGCAAGCCAAGGTGCTAGTTCACCCTGAATGTCGTCCAGAAGTGATCAGCCTTGCCGACGAGGTACTGAGCACAGGGGGAATGTGCAGATACAGCAAGGAGAGCGAGGCAAAGGACATAATCGTGGGGACGGAGATCGGGATAATTCACAGGCTGAGAAAGGAAAGCCCCGGAAAAAGGATCGTCCCTGTTTCCGAACAGGCGATCTGTCCCAAAATGAAGCTGATCAGCCTGGAGAAAATTCTGTGGTCTCTAGAAGAGATGGCACCCGAAGTGAAGGTTCAGGAGGAGACTCGCCTCAAAGCAAAGGCAGCCGTGGACAGGATGTTGGAGATAGGCAAGGGATGACAAGGGCCAAAGTGAGACAACGTATGTATCCTACCAGATTGCCCTGAAACAGGCTGAGCCTCCAAGCAAATACGGACTATGGCCTTCTGCCCTGCGGTAGCTTTCGAAGGGTCCGAGAGCGACTCAAGGCACGTGGCTGAAAAAACCCACCCCATAAACTCCTCAGGCGTGGCAGAACTTACCAAGTTCAGTGACTTTCCTGGTTACTTCCGTCCTGTTGCTCACTGTAGTATACTGTAGCCGATGCTTCAATCTACCCTGTAAAAGGCTTAGAATCTATTTTCGAAGTGAATAGACAGGAGGCTCGAAATGGCGGCTGAGAACAGGCAAGAAGGCAGTGAATATGTCCTCAGGATGGCAAAGGAGCATGACGTAAAGTTCATCAGGCTCTGGTTCACAGACATCCTGGGCATGCTCAAAAGCTTCGCCATCACCATCGAGGAACTGCAAAACGCCCTAGAGCTGGGGATGGGCTTCGACGGCTCATCCATAGAGGGATTTGCCCGCATCGATGAGAGCGACATGGTGGCACTGCCCGATCCCAATACCTTTCGGTTGCTCCCGTGGAGACCAATGGAGCACCACGCTGTAGCCCGAATGTTTTGCGACATTTTGAGGCCCGGTGGCGAGCCTTTCGATGGAGACCCCAGGTTCGTATTGAAGAAAAACCTAAAGCGGGCTGCGGAAAAGGGTTACACCCTCAATCTGGGGCCTGAACTGGAGTACTTCTACTTCAGCGACTCCAAGGGAACCGAGACACTGGATGAGGGTGGTTACTTCGATATGACCCCTCGTGACACAGCTACTGACCTGAGGAAGGAAACAGTCTTCACCCTTCAGGAAATGGGGATCGGCGTTGAGTTCTCCCATCATGAGGTTGCTCCCAGCCAGCATGAGATAGACATGAGGTATACTGATGCCCTGACCATGGCCGACAACGTGATGACCTACCGCCTGGTAGTAAAAGAAATAGCCCTAAAGAATGGGGTCTACGCTACCTTTATGCCCAAGCCCGTGTTCGGCATCAACGGCAGTGGCATGCATGTACACCAGTCGCTATTCAAAGGCGAACAGAACGCCTTCTTTGATGCGAAAGACCCCTATCACCTCTCCAAGACAGCCAAATGCTATATTGCCGGGCTGCTGCAGCATGCCCCCGAAATCACATCCGTCACCAACCAGTGGATCAATTCCTACAAGCGGCTGGTTCCCGGCTACGAAGCGCCAATTTATCTCTCATGGGCGCGGCGCAACCGATCAGACCTGATCAGGGTACCGGAGTACCAGCCAGGCAAGGAAAAGGCCACGAGGATCGAGTTCAGATCACCCGACCCCGCCTGCAACCCCTACCTTGCCTTCAGCGTAATGCTCGCTGCCGGACTGGAAGGGATCGAGAAGGAATACGAAGTCCCACAGCCTGTGGAGGAAAACGTATATGAGATGAGCAACAAGGAGCGGGAAAGAAGGGGAATAGGGACTCTACCCGGCAGCCTCATTGAGGCCATTCATATCACCGAAAAGAGCGAGCTCGTGCGAAAAGCCCTTGGCAACCACGTTTTCGATGCTTTCATAAAAAACAAAAAGATTGAATGGGACCATTATCGGACTCACGTGTCTGAATATGAGCTTAAGAGATACTTGCCGATCTTGTGAATCGAACGTAGTTCACCGCGTCTGTAACAGTTAACAGGCGGTGGATACGGATTGGCATGGCTCAGACGCACACCGAGGGATTGACAAAGTCATACAAAAGTGGTAAATCTAGTACAGTCCGTTATTTACCGAGACTACGGACTAGAAGCGCAACTCAGTATGAGCCTTCAGTCCCCACAATGCTTGTATTACGGACTAAAAGCTTTTCGCGAATTTTCGCGAATCAGTTGGCCGTGTCTCTCAAGCCAGGAAAAAACCGCCGATTGGCACCAAAGGGTTGTCCGGCGATGATAGTACTAGCGGAGCTGCCAAATAGTCATAATGGGCCATCTGCATTGAACCAAAAGGCTGTTGACAGTGATTATGAGCGATGCTATGCTTGCCACAGCCTTCAGCAACTCCAGAATCAGGACTTTCGTTGTCAAGCACATCTGGTAAAGGAGTATTGGTCATGAGGCGAAAACGCTTTTTTGCAATATTTGTTACATGCTCGATCTTGGCAATGGTGTTGGGCACAGCCACTACTCTTGCAGACGAGCCCCCGCTGGCCACCATAGAATCGTATGTTGTCGAGAACATCGATGGCACCGACGTGACCCAGGGTCACCTGATGGCTGGTGACACCTACACGGTCTCCTTTACGGTCAACGTCGGCGTTGATCTAGCCGATAATACATTGATCCTGTCCACTCCCCTAGAGAAAGTGGGGGACAGGTATTGGCAGCTCGAAAACACTTATGAGGGGGTGGATACTCAGTTATGGCAGCCAGGACTATCCCAAATCGAGTTCAACGTGGTCGAAGGTGACGCTGAGTTCACACTAAAGGGGGCCGTACCTTCAGACTACACCTCGCAGGAGCTGCCCAACGAAGAGGATCTTCACTTCCCCAAGTCTATCGCTTTGGTGCAACTTTCCCTCGGTCCAGATGGTGACCCACTGGGGGAACGCAGTCTAATTGTCAAGGATCAGGCAATACTTGCCTATGAGCAAACGCTGGCCGACAAAGAACTCTTACTGCAAGAAGCAACCACCGACCCCAATGAAGCCGACCCAAAATATGTGAAGCTGGTAGAAGACGTAATAGACCGTGCCGAGGATCTCTACGCAAACGGATATGTCGAGAACGCCAATGATTTGCTTGATACCATACCCGTCTCTGTTTCCGGGTTCCCAATACCGGTGTCGGAAGAATCATCCCTGCCCTATCTCATTGGAATTGTCGTGCTTGCCGTCATATTGATTGTTTCCGTTGCCCTTTTTCTCAGGGCAAGGGCCAATAGCAGCTTCATTCGCCAGCAAGTTGATGAGGAGGCCGGGAGACTGGATGTGCTCACGGTCAGGATATCCAAAATCGATAAGCATCTCGGGGAGGACATCGAGCAGGTGAAGGAGCAACTGGAGAGGATTATCGGGAGGTGACCGAATGGCTAGTGTTGGAAGCTATAATTCAGCTATGCAACTCATAGGCCTGGGGGGAGCAGGGGTCAACATATTAGAGGCCTTCATAAACAACCGAAGGGAGCTTATTCCTCTGCTCAAGAAGGAAGGCATCCGGATATCCTGCCTGGCCATCGATGTGGCAGATCATGATATCCAGAGCTTAGAGGCCTCAGCAAAGGAGCTCTCAGAGGAACTTAGAGAAAAGGGCATTCCCTCGGATAAGATGTCGCTTATCGCTAAGTCGGTTAAATTCCCTACGCCGGAGAGCATGTTTGATTTCATCACGAAATATCCAGAGTACTTGAGACGAGAAGGGGTTACCACCCCTGAAGACTACCAACCCTGGCTGGCCTCGTCCATGGATATACCGCCACTGGCAGGAGGAGTGGGCCGGAGAAGGGCTCTTTCCAAAGCGATATACGGCCTAAACTACCATCATCTGAGATTGCTGGACAACTATATGGACAGCTTCAAGGAACATCTGTTCACTTCCACAATCCAACCCGTGGTCTTCGTGATCTACGGTCTTGGTGGTGGCAGTGGCAGTGGCATGGTGCTGGACTTCACCAGGCATTTGAGGAAGAAACTCGGCAGTGGTGTGCCCATAGTCGGTTTGTGTGTGCTCCCCTGTACTGGGGACGACCCTCCAGCCAAAGGGACCTCAGCCTACGGTGCCCTGATTGAACACGGCCTAGTCGTCGACAAGCAAAGCAACGCCAGGGTAACTGGACAATTTGGCAATACCTACGAAAACCCCTTCAGCTCCTTTCTGGTCATGCCCTTGGGGCCAGCCTATAGCAAGACTGCCAGTTTGATCGATGCCAAGCAAATCATCGACGATGCCATTGTTGACCTCCTAATGAACTCTCTCAGCTTTGATCTGGCAGACCTATTAAGCAACATAGGGTCAAATATCGACATGGAGGGTAAATGGCTCCATGTGGTATCCACACTCAAGATAAGCTATCCAGTAACCGAATTCATAGAGCTCACTAAAATATACCTGAGCCGGCTGGATAAAGTTCGGGCGCTGAGGCGAGAGAAGATAGAGGTATATGGGGGAACGCATCCCACGGAAGCTGGCGGCGTTGCCAAAATTATTAACATCTGCTACGAAGACCTGAAAGAGATCTACCGCCAGCTACTCATCGGCGCGGGTAAGTACAGTGCCGATAGCTTCGACGAAGCGGTTGATAACCTGATCAACGCCGACCGTTCTGTGGAAGCCGAGTACATAATGCACCTGAAGGGAGTAGATGACTCCATCAGAACCCAGGTCAACGAACTGGGGCGACCGGTAATGGCAATAGGCCTGGATGCGCCTGAAGGAACGGTGGAGGCGATGATCCGCAATCAAGCATCCAGGCTCATCGACCTCGGGGGCTGCATCTCCAAGAATTATAGTGAATACCTTGCTGAAGTGAATGATATTCTCGATAATCTGAGGGACAGCCTACCCAGCGCTCAGCAATTGACCGCCAAGGAGGTACAATTGGTTGGCGATGTAGCCGAGCTTGCATCCATGATTAGAAGCTATCTCGGCAGCCTCAGGCTCTACCTGGAGACCAAGAAGCTGGCTGACAAGCTGCAGAAACAACTCCAAAAGGAGGAGCAGAGCGAGGCCCAAGAGTCAGCGCTGACCAAGGTAGAACGAATCATAAATCCCGAGCTGGTGGTTTTGTTCTCGCTACTGTCCTCCATGTTCACCCCCCTAACCACTCAACTGAAGAGCATGGATTCTCAACTGGTCAACTGCCGCCGAGTGAAGAGGGTATTGGAAGATGAGACATCTATACTCACCTCCAGCCTCAATAACCTCGAGCTAAATCGCAAATCCAAGCAAGTTGAGAAAAGCCGCGCTAGCAGAGAGCTGCAGGAAATCAAGTTAGGATTTCTCTCCAGTGGGAAAAAGAAGCTCTGGGATGAGAAAAGAAGGAAATTAGACCATGCCTTGACATCAGTAGATGAGGATATGCGCCTGGCAAACGAGGGATTGCTCAAAGTCCAGGAGAAAATAGCTGAATATTCAGCCATTGAGAGAAGGTTCGAGGTTAACTCCGAGTACCGAAAGCTTCTGACAGCTATAGCGGAGATCTCCAACCTCCACTACGAGAAGATGAACGAGATGGTAAAGGACAAGGGATTCTACGACCGAACTGCGGAGTTGACCGAGGATGTCCAGTTGAAGCTCATGCAGAGGATCCTGATGGAGGATGAGGCCTCGCTGTCCAATGAGAACATCCTCAAAGAGATAATAGACAAAGATCATCTCAAAGAATACCTGTCAAGCGTGCTCGGCATCTTTAGGGTCCCCGGCGTAATGGGCCTGACCTCCAAATACAAGACAGACTACATCTGGTTTGCTGTGGTATCACCACGCGGCATCTGGGACCACGACCTGACTGCAGACGTAAGGGCCACATTGTCAGGCTATGTGAAGGAGGATGCATCAAGAAGTATCGCTATAAGGGAGATCGATTCCACTGATCCCTGGACCGTGAGGTTCATGGTAATCTCAGCCAAGGCAGAGCCCCAGCTCCTAGAATGCTACAGTGAGATGAAGCAAATATACGAACACAGCACGGCGGAGGAGAGGACGCTGGCACATTCATTCCTGCTGGAACACGGTATCCAGGCAGCCATGGAAAAGGAGCCCATTGAGGAAACATCGGGTGATGCCATCAAAACTGAGCGGTGAGCAAGGTCACCACCGTTCCTCTGGGCTCCGAAAGAGTGGGGGAAAGCAGTATGGAATCCACCCTGCAGCTTTCGCAGGTAGAAGGAGACGCAACTGATCGAGATCTGTTGCAGCAGTACGGGATTACAAACAACGAAGAGGCATTCCGAACACTGCTAGGCAGAGCAATAACATCTTTCGTCTTTCTGGCATCCTCCCTTATTGTTTACCTTCTACTCCCCTTTTATCCGACCGCGATGTCGGTTTTTCTGGCGATAGTGTCTGCGGCCATCGCCTATCGCTGGCCTGCCGTCGCCCTTTCGATAATGCTGCTTTTCGCAGCCCCCGCCTATTCATATCAACTTGGAGTGACTATATGGGCACTGGCAATGATAGTCACGGTAGCGGTGGTGCTTCCATACAGCTTCAGCAAGCTGCCCGGCGCATCGTCAGGTAGTGCTATAGGCGCAGCAGCTGGTGCGCTCATGCTGACCGACTACTTCTTCCTCTCCTTGCCCCTGCTTGCAGGTATCACCCTGCTTCGGCTAAGAGGATCAGTCGTCGGCGCAGGGTGGGGGCTCTTCATGTTCCTGCTTTTTTACCTGCCCTTTCTCTTCGTGGCATCAACCCCTGTCGCCCAGGGCGAGACTGTCCCCCTCTTTGCTACCACTGACTACCCTCTGCAACCAGCCATGAACGTCTTTGACCTAGATTCACTGAAGGCTGCCTTCGAGGGGCAGATTAACAACAGCTTCAGCGCATTTAAAGGCTCTTCCACTTACTTCGTTGAGGGATGGGGCGGAGTCGTTCTGGTGCTAACTATGGTGATGGCCACAGTGGTTACCCCAGCGATAATCAATCCGTCAGAATGGACAAAGGCAGCTGGGAGCCTGCTCCGCTTGCTGGCACCACTGCTCATGCTGCTAAGCATCGAGCTAGCGTTCTTCGTGCCCTTACAGCTCTTGCAGAATCCTCTGGGCTACTACACCGGATTTGACAGTTGGGTCAACATCGCTATTGTAACCGGTATCATGGTTGCTCTAGGCAGCGCAGCCTTCCTTGTGGATGATTGGTTGCGCCGCCGCGATCTTAAAGTGAAGCTCAGAAGCGATTTGGCTGTCGTTTCGCGGGACCTCTATGATCTTCTGGACGAAACCATGAGACAGCTGTATCAGGTAGCCTCATTGTGCCACAACAGGAACCTGGGGGATGAAAAGGCTGCCATCGCCCAATGTGAAGAGAAGGTAGCGCTCACACTCGAAAGCGTGAACGCTCTGGGACTGCCAAGGCTGCAGATGAGCTACAAAGAGTTCTTGGATATGCGATCGCAGCTCTACAACCTCCAACTCCAACTCAAGAGCACACTCATCAACCATCTCCTCGATTCCAGACGCGGTTACAAGGCCATAGTTGCTGAAGCCCTTGCCCTTGGCATAGCCGCCGGCCAGGATGTCGCTCAGATGCCGCCACTGTCGTCAGAAGAGCAGGACTATGACAATGCCCTTGTGGAACAGGAAAGGCTGAACAGCGCCTTTCAGGAACTCGCAGGCAAGTTGGTCTCAGCTGGGGACATGGTGGCCAAAACTATCAAAGATGAGATCGACCCCGAGTTCTCGCTGGCTACAATTGATATCGCCCACGGATTCCTCGCTCAAGGCAGGTTCGAAGAGGCAGCGCGAACTATCTCAGAAGATCTGCAGATTATTGACGGCAGGATCGAGCACTCAATCGCCGAGCTTGCTGCCGATGTCATCGCCATGACCAGCAAGTTTAAACAGGTCATGACCTCCCGTCTGATTCCAGTGTTTGAATCGATTGGGGATTCGGACTCGGTAAGCAAATGCTACGGCACGGTCGATGAACTGGAAGCAATAGCCACATCAGTGGAGGGCTCCAGGACTCTTGCTGACATTATCAACATAGTTGAACAGAGCCGCAAGCTGGCCGACTTGGCCAGGAATAAGGTTGGTGAGCTTGGACACAGGATTACCTCAATTGAGGCGGACAACGACCGGAGATGTCCACTGAAATATAACTGGGGGAAGAATAACCACGCCTGGGGCGAGTTGCAACAGCTTCTGGACTCAATCGAATCGGCACAGCCTGAACCCACCATAAGCAGCCGATTCAGCGTCATTGAGAAGACAGTGCAAGCAGTCGAGCAGCAGGCAAAAATAATCAAACAATACAGTCAGATCAGCGAGCTACTCATAAACTACCCTAACATAGAGTATATACTCCAAGAGTCGCTGAGAACAAACATGGTAGTGGGCAGTTCAGACCTTCCAGTAAAGTCTAAGTATGCGCTGGAATATCTGAAAATGTATGCAGCCAAGAACAGCGCCGAGGTCACATTTGACCCCAAATCAGGAACCCTCCAGCACAACTCCGGTAAGAAAACAAGCCAGGACGAGACATCGCAGTGAGCACCGATCAAATTGAGATAACGGCTGACCTTGAAGAGGAGAAACTGCTTGCCCAGCTTAAGAACGTAAAATTGGAAAATGTAGGCAAGGGCAAGCTCTTACTCACCAGCAAGCGGATAGAGTTCGAGAAAAAGGGCGGTCTCTTCTCCCCACCCCATCTGGAGTTCTCCGTGGACCTTTCCCGGGTTTCCTCAGCCGAATCAGATGACTCATCCAATAGCCTTGTCCTGGAAAGGCTAGATGAAAATAGCGAACGCGTAGTCAGTCGGCTGATTCTACCTGGAGGCAGTGCCGCCACTAACCTACGCCAATCTCTGCACAATATACTCGAGTTAGTTAGACGCGAAGCCGAACTGCAGGAGCAAAGGGCTTGCTATCAAGCTTTCCTTTGGAAAACCGCATACCACGTATGGGTCGCGGTGAGTCTACTGGTGCAAATCGTTCGAGAGCTCATCCGTGAAGATTGGGACGCTGTGGATGCCTATCTCTCTGAAGCTAGAGAAACAGCAAATGCCCTAGCTGTAGACGGCGCAATGGATATCTCCGACTTGATGCACACGCTTGCCGAGACAGTCGCCTCTCGTGACGGGTCTTCGGTGTGGAGAAAGGTGACGGCCACCCTGAAAGCCATAGGCACTTCATTTAACAACGAGCTTCCCATTGCCGAGGAGTGGAAGGAGCTTTCTCAAGAGGACTCACCTGGACTGAATTGGCGAGACATCCGATACGTTTTCCTCTTCGCTAGCAGTTACAAGCTCCTATCCTTGTGGCAACGGTTGGGCGAGAACAAGAAGATCGACGACTCTCTACCTCGATTGGCTAGGTTTTCATCCATCCTGGCGGATAAAATCCCTATGGTGTCCCAGCCTGAGAGACCATCCGAAGAGGAGGACGCTCCCAGCCCTATCAGCTCTATAGAGGCAGCGGCACAGAGCCTTGAAAACTCGCTAAAAATGAACGCGGGGATTGCTTAGATGGTTAGCCGTGGCTCTAATAATAAAGTCATTAATTGCCCAAACAACCACCAGAATCCCAAGGACTCGGTGTGGTGCGATATCTGTGGTCTACCCATTATAGATTATGATAGGGAGCTCGAGCTTCTCCTCAAAACACTGGCTGAGGAGGAGCGGCACACCAGGTTTGCCAAGGAAAATGTTTTCCTGGGAATCGGAGAGCAGGGCTGCAAACTCGTCCATGAGTTCCACCACTCCTGGGGTAAGAGTCTGAAAAGCTCGGCGTTCCTCATGATTGAGTCGTCTAGCGAAGGCAAGCAGTTCCGTGGCCTGCGGACTCAACCCGCAGACCAGGAATACACATCACCATCGCTGTCGCTGCATCTCCTTCCTATGTCAGCGAGCAAGCAAGTGGGTTACTATGGATTGGGCGAGCGCTTAGCCAGCAATGACCCGAATCTAGACGACCGCCTGCTCCGGTGCGGCATCAGAGCCTCGAACAAAAAACAGACCATTTTCCTATTTTCAGCATTAGGCGGGGGTACCGGCAGTGGTGCCAGCCCCTATGTACTCCAGCGGGCCCATGCTCTCAACCCTTACTCCAGGAGCTTGGTCATCGCCACGATGCCCGCTGCCTATGAACCCGATAGCGCACACTTTAACGCATTCTGCTCACTGTCTCGCTTCATCAAGGCCGATGAAGGGCCGCTTGCGGACATGATCCTCCTCATGGACCATGATCGGCTAATGAAGGTTAGAGGCGTGGATGGCATGGGTGAGGAAATAGCCAAGGAATCCCTTCTATCCTATATAGTGGGAATACTGGTAGGCGCTATCGCCGATCGGGACTCCAGACAGGCAGACCCTGGCTTCATGGCCAAGATGAGCCGCTCAATGGGTATACATGCTTTTGTCCCCTGCATGGCAGTAGGTCGCAGCATGGAGATCTTCGGCGGGCTAACCAGCATTCTGCAAAGCGCACTGTCGAGCCCGCTGGCAGAAGTGGACAAAGAGTCCATCATGATATCCTACTTATCGGCACAAGTGCCCGAGAGACTGACTGCATCCCTGCAAGCTGAGACAATAAATGCTGAATTCAACAAGTGGAACAAAAAGAACTTTCCCCACTTAAAGGGGAGCGGGCTTCAGCTTTCGTACTCCAGCAGCAGAGCAGAGCGCATTGACCTCTGTCTCCTGCTCGGCGGCACCAGGTTGGCTATCACAGCCAAGAGGGCAAAGGAGGGATTCGAACGGTTCAAAGCAATCGCCAAAGGGAAGGCTTGGGAACAAGAATTCGGAGCAACCTCCGAAAGCGTGCCCGAAGCGCAGGAGGCTGTCAATTGGTATGATACCATGCTCGATGAGATAGCAAATAGGACCTGATGCTCCTCCACTGGAACTATTGGGGACAGAGACTATGGATGGTACAACCAAATCTTTAATCAGAGCTCTATCTCCTTTAAGTCCGGGGCTACGATGAGCTCAGGCTCGGTAAGTGCTTGCACTTCCTCCGCTGTCCAACCAGGGACAACCTCCATTAGCAAAAGCCCTTGCGGTGTAACCTTGATCACGGCCAGGTCAGTAAAGATCAGGTCTACACGCTCTTTGGCGGTGAGGGGATAGGTGCACTCCTTGACTATCCGGGGCTTTCCCTCCCTTGTGTTGTGCTCCATGGTGACGATCACCCTTTTCGACCCAAAGGCCAAATCCATTGCACCACCAATGGTACCTCCGAGGGCGCCTCCGGTGCTCCAGTTGGCGATGTCCCCCTTCTCCGAAACCTCTAGCGCTCCCAAAATGACTGTCATGCGACCGCTCCTTATCATGGCAAAGGAAGCCAACACATCAAAGCAGGCCATGCCAGGCGCTGGAACCCAAAACCTTCCGATGGCATCGTGATAGTGAAAGTCTGCCTTTTCTGGCTCGTCTGGGCTTACCAGAGGGCCGTAACCTATGGCGCCATTCTCAGTATGAAAGATGACGCCCTCGTCTGCATAGTCAGCACAAAGATTCGGAATGCCGAATCCCAGGTTGACATAGTCTCCCTCCTTCAATTCCTTTGCCGCCCTTTTGGCAATGCCTTCTCTGTCAAGTCGCTGTTTCATTTCGTACCCTCCCTTTGACCAAATTTCCGATTGCTGCCTACCCGAACATCAGCTTCCGCGCGGGCTCGATCTTGTGCAGTTCGTATACTAGTTCTTTCAGTTTCTGGCCAGTGGCCAACCCATCTTCAGGGATTCTTACGACGCGGTCTACAAATATCCCCGCGCTTATCACGTGCTCAGCGTCGATCTCGCCCACCTCGACCACCTCGTCCACCTCAGCAATGGTGAAGTCAGCCGCCATCGCCATCACTGGGCCGTCTCCCCGGAAAACCCCCTTATACACTAGATTGCCCAGCCTGTCTGCCTTGTGGGCTGAGACGAAAGCGTAATCGAGCCTTATCGGCTTTTCCAAGATGTACTCCTTGCCATCTATAACCCGCTTTTCCTTCCCTTCTTCCACAATGGTGCCCACACCAACCGGGTTGTAGATACCACCGAGGCGGGCGGCACCAGCATAGAGCCTTGAAGACAGGGTCCCTATGGTGGTCTGCTCCACCTCCAGCCCCTTCTCCACGTATTCCTGCACAAATGCGGCGCCGCCCAGATGCCGGATGCCAACCACAGGGGTAATCAGCTTCTTCATCTGGGGAAGCAGGACCGAGGGCATCACAGCCTTGTCCTCGCCGAAAATCATGGGTATGAAGCAGTGAGTAACTATGGTGAGATCCTTCACACCCTTCCTCTTGAGAGCAGCAATCAAGTTCTGAGCAGTGGCAGCGATCGCCCACGAATCCATGCCGATACAGGCACCGTCAGGGATATCGGCGACCGCTTCGTCGAAACTGGCACACAGCTTGTTTACCATGCTACCTCCATTCTTTAAGAGTTGGATAACTGCCTGACTTGCTCAGCAACCCCATCATAGCCAGCTAAGGGACCCGGCATAACGAAGCCGAAGTTACCCTTCGCTGCCCTTGGTGGCCTTAAACAAAGTCCAGATACTATTTCCCGGGCTTCCTGCGGCGGGCCCCTGACCGCCAGTAAAGGTGAGCCGGACACTGGTGAAGGCACTTTCCACAGTAGTCGCCGCAGATTATGCCAAAGCAATTCTCTATCATGGCCCTATCGCGCCCATCCTGTTGCTCCCTGGCCTGCCAGAAATGCTCGATGTCCCCTGGGCCCGCCGGAATCTCCACCCCTCCATAGCTTCCAGAGCCCTTGACCAGCGCATAAATTCCATACATGCAGCGGATCATATCGAGCTTGGCGTGCTCGAAGCGACGTTCTCCGATAGTGGCCTGGCGGCTCTCAGTGGAAGAAAGGGCCTCAGCAGGACATTCCCTAACGCATAGGAATCCACAGCGGTCGGGTTGACAAAGGGCTGTCCCCTGGTACATCGGGCTTGGCGCCAGAGGAGCATTGGTGATGACTGAGTTGAATCTTACCCTGGCACCAAAGACAGGGGTTATCGCCAGACCGTTCCAGCCAATCTCCCCCAAGCCAGCAGCCACAGCGGCATGCCTATGCGAGAAATCGGCACCGATATAGTGCGGTTGGAGTAGCCCAATCGAACGATACATGGCGATGGTCCAAGTTGGGGGAAAGGTCAGGCTCTTGTAGCCCCGGTATTCTAAGCGTTTGGCTACCAGGTTGGCAATACGGCCCAGTTCCAAGTTCACCAGGCCATATCCATAAAACAGGTAGGGTCCTATGGACTTGCCGGGCTCGCTATATTCTCCCCAAACGTCACATATTCCATCAGCGAGGTGAATGCCGATGGATATGACACAGGTGGCATCTGGCATGTAGTCACTCGGTCCATACCCTTCAGGAGCATCCTGGAAGCGCTCGACAGGGGCAACCCCCACCAAGTCCGCGCCCTGGTTGATGATGAAGGACTCTATCTCGTCAGTAAGTCTCACGTCAGTTCTCATTCCTTACCTCCCGAACGCTACAGCGCCTCTCAAGCGCTATGCATTTATGGTTTCCTCCACTCCATTGCTACAGCTCGATCTCCCTCAGGTCCTGGGCAATGAGCAGCCTCGGCTCGGTCAGTTCCTGCACTTCCTCCGCCGTCCACCCCGGCGCCAGTTCCTTGAGCAGCAGGCCATTGTCCGTAACTTCAATCACTGCGATGTCAGTTACCACCAGGTCCACACACTCCGGGGCCGTCAGCGGGACGCTGCACTCCTTAACTATCTTGGGCTTTCCATTCTTGGTGGTATGCTCCGTGGCCGCGATCACCTTCTTCGCGTTGAAAGCGAGGTCCATACCGCCCCCGATGTTGCCCACACCCCTTCCCGGGAACATCCAGTTGGCGAGATCGCCCTTTTCGCTTACCTCCAGGACACCAAGCACCGTTATGTCAACGTGACCACCGCGGATCATGGCGAAGGAATCGGCATGGTGGAAGAAGCACATTCCAGGCAGCGGCGTTACGTATTGCCCACTTGCGTTCACCAGGTCTATGTCCGCCTTGTCCTCCATTTCCTCAGCCGTGACCACAGGTCCAAAGCCAAGAGCCCCGTTCTCGGTATGATAGATCACAGTTATTCCCTCGGGGACAAAGCTGGAAACCAGAGTGGGAATGCCAATGCCCAGGTTCACCACTGCCCCATCGAATAGCTCTTTGGCTATCCTCATCGCCATAACCTCTCTGCTCAGGCGCTCTTTCATCCTTTCTCTCCTCGGACTCCGTAGCGAAAAGCCTTTCGCTACATCTGCTTTGCCCAGAAGCTCCTTTCCAGGTGACGCGGTAATCCAGGATCTTCCTTCACCTTCACAATCCTGTTGACGAAAATGCCTGGTGTTACGATCACCTCGGGGTCCAACTCCCCTGCCTCCACGATTTCGTCTACTTCGGCTATCGTGACCTTTGACGCCGTGGCCATTATGGGGTTGAACTGCCTCTGTGTCCCGCGGTATACCAGGTTTCCCATCAGGTCAGCCTTGTAGGCGCGAACGAAAGCGTAGTCAGCCTTCAAGGCACGCTCCAAGAGACAGGGCCTGCCGTCGAAGTCTCTAATCTCCTTCCCCTTTTCAATGACGGTGCGCACACCGGTAGGGGTGTAGAAAGCAGGGATACCCGCACCACCGGCCCTTATCCGCTCCGCCAGGGTCCCCTGAGGCAGTATCTCCAACTCCACCTCTCCAGCGAGAATCTGCTTCTCAGCGGGGCTGGGGCGGGAGGGGGAGGTGGAGAAAGGAAACGATGCGATCACCTTCTTAACCTGCCTGTTGTCAAACAGGATTCGGTGGTCATCGTAGTCAAGAGTCAGCCCAATGCCCCCAGCGGTAT
>Ga0209427_10003542_pt1 | contig 18286 bp, 17 predicted proteins | sample DeeMarSWOR136_30_FD_187465 | JGI IMG/M metagenome (GOLD analysis project Ga0209427, IMG submission 187465) | Marine sediment microbial communities from White Oak River estuary, North Carolina - WOR-1-36_30 (SPAdes) (version 2) | ecosystem: Environmental > Aquatic > Marine > Intertidal zone >...
CAGGAATTTCGTATCAATCCGCGTTGTACATTCAACGAGTTCCTGGGCTGCCTTGACATGACGAACGATTGTCGGCAAGTCTCCTCTTAGCCTGAGCTTTCCCTGCATCATTCCTTTCACCGGCTCCAATTCTTTCTTGACGACCTGCTTCCATCGAGCATAATCCCCCGTGATACAGAAAGGGGCCTTTTGGGCCTCTGCGACGGCAACTATCTTGGCGTCCCTGCACACCCCTTGATGAAGATCAAGCCAGATGCCAACATCCTCATTCAGCCCAATCTCCGGTTTCGCCGAAATGACTAAGACAACAGGTCCAGCAGTCCAGGTAGCCCCAGCTTTTTTGTAATCCTCGCTCAGGTTAATCTGTTTCTTAAATTCATCTACCCACTCAATGCTTGGAAATGAGAAAGCCATTGTAACCCTCCTTCACTAGAAACCATCTTGATCCTCTTCGTTCATGGAAAGGGCTTCTATCCTACTTGAGCTTAGATCAATCGCTAAAAGCTTTCCCGCATCTCCCGCCACAAGATATCTCCTTTCTTTTGCATCTTAGAGTGGATTCTTATTAAAGTAGAAAAATTCGTGAAAGTCAATATAAGAACGGGAAAGGACGGTGGATAATCAGGAGATAATCTTGGCTACAGATTTTAATCAGAAGGACTTCTCTGTTCAGATAGATCAAAACATATTTTTTACTTAAACCATCTTTCAACTCGATGGAGACGGAGAATAATGCAGCAACCCATCGATCATGACATCAGGGGGATCCTTCTGTAACGCGTTAGAATTCATGGCTGGGCGTCGTATCCATTTATGAAAGTGAAGACTTGTCGAGGTCACCCTAAACCCTGTACGGAGGCAATTTGCCAAAGCTGGATAATTGCTTCCCAACGTTCTGACCGCGACAAAAACCACATTTTTCTGAGCAAGATGATAAAGAGCCCCTTGATTAAGCCTGATCCCAAGCCTCTTATTTCTTGATTCAGGACGCACACCAATAAAGTCCAGACTACCGCATGATTGTCCTATTTCTTGACTGAAGGCCCTATTGATTTTTGATATGATAAATCCATGTATCTCACCATGGATATGGGCAACCAGCACATGGAATTGATCGTTTTCAAAGCAGTTTGCAACGAGACGTCTGTACAGGGATTTAGCGGCATCTTCATGGATGATAGGATCATATACAAAACGATTGTGGATATGTGTTTCACCAGCTATGTCAAGGACCTGTTCCTTTTCATGGAGCGTCAGAGTACACGGTTCGACTGTGAATTCTGAATGGGGCTCTGGAGGAGGAGGGGATTCTATGAGTTGTCCCAAATAGATCTCTGTCCCGACATAGCGAAAGTCGCAGATTTCAAGGGCATGAGCGGAAAAGATATCATCCACAGCCACTCTGCAATCGAGGAAATCCACATCCTGAAGCTCCTCGATGACATATCTCAATAGGCGCGCATGGACGAGGGGGCCATTAAACTTGGCTAAAAGGTGCGGGACTGAAAACATTCGGAGCCCAAAATGCTTGCTCATCCAAGGGAGTGACTGAAGAGTGATCAATCCCACCAATTCCCCCTGTTCCCTCAAGCAGATGGTCTGGAGGTTTTGTTTCGATAGGCTTTTTTCGAGATAATCAACCATTCTTTCCTTCGATACTCCCATGACCTTGAGCTGATGATCCTTGTGGGTGTAATCAACGAAAAACTGACGGACAGTACCATCCCGATGGGGATCGTAGGGAGCAAACATCAAACGATTCATTGACATGTTCAATCCTCCAGTGTCTGGATTCGACTTTTGGCCTCCACGAAGACCGTCCTCATCGAAATACGGGGGCTCCATTTCTGATAAGGAACATGATCTGGCCCGGAGGCGATGAATAATGGGATCCCTGTTGGAGTGACAGAGGTGGACATCCAGCCTCTGCCTGGTACAAAAACCAAAGAAAAGAAGTGACCCACCCGTCCTGCAGTGCGGCATGGGATGCCTCTTGCCCTTAGGAAAGCACATTCCAATAGGGTGGTATCAGGACATGCCCCGACGCGGCGGGTAAGGGTTATCTCTATCTCTTGATACATTTCATCAAGGTCGGAATAAATCAACTTTCCGCCAAAATATTGTTCCCTCTTGGCCTTATCGTAGGTGACTGTCTCTTTGAGAAATTTTGCCAAGCGTCGATATTCCAAGCGTGCATCTGGAGGACCTGATCCTCCTCGCTTCGCCCAATCCATGGCCTGAGGCAAATGGGTATCGATCTTATACCCAGCCTCAAGAAAGGAACGAGCCTCTTCAGGGATGGACGCATTGTCAGACTGTTCCACCAACATAAGGTCATGATCAACAAGGAAAGCCATATCCACCAAATACTCAAACGTAAAGAAAATTTTTATGGTCTGTCCATACTTGATCTCTGGATAATCCACGTAAAACCACCGATTTTCCGCCACATCCGTCTGGATCCTACTTGAGGCTTGGGGTCGAATGAGACTCTCAGAAAAGAGTAGCTGTTTTCCGTAACTATTTCTCGGCGCCGTAATTTCGAGATTTAAAGGTCCCGCATACCCTTCCTCCTCTATCCTGAATCCTAGGCGATAGATTCCACTCATGACAAATCGTTCCAACAATTTCCCATTGAGATGTGAGGGGAGGAATGGCTTCATCATCCATTTCCTGAGCCTGGTGGAGAAGATCGCTCGGCGGAGTCCTACCACGAGCGCAGGATCCCGATCAGCAGGAACCATTCCAAGTTCTGCTAAGACTGCTAGATCCTTAATTGAGATTGGATGCTCCCCTTCTACAAGAATCAAGACTTTTAGATCTGGCTTCAATTCAGCTATGCGGTGCCAGTTGAGTTTCTTCTCCTGGGAAGCCACAGCTGATGAAGAAACAATAAGAAGAAAGATGAATATCATGCCTGTCAATTGAACCAATTCTTTCCGTTTCATATCATGATCCTGAGGATAAACATTTTTCCTTTCTCGTGTTCTTTCTTCGTTTCCTTTAAAAAGGGTTTTTTTACAATCTTCTCTCGAACTTTAATCATGCCTTTCAACCCTGCTTATGGATGAATTCGAGGCCCCCCTTAAACCGGACGGGGGCAACACCCAAACCATGAGTGCTGAAACGGCGCGAGTTATCTCTTGATGGAACAAGGAATAGTTAGAAAAAAGGTTTTTGGGGTGTTACACGCGGAGGGGAAACATCAAATCCCCAGTACATAGGAATAACGTAACACGTGCATTGAAAATGGATCATTATCCTCCTGAATCGTTGGATAATTATCTGATCAACGCCTCTTAGTTATTGTTTTTACCAGTAAATACCGCATTTGTCAACCTAAAAACTCAAAAAGGCGTCATCCCTCACTCCCCCTTCGAAACTTACTGGAATCGGGCAGTCCTGCCCGATTCCCCCATTTTACCCACGCTTCACTGTGGCATTAAAAAAAAGGGCCATCATCCCTTTAGGATTAGCCGCAGCATGATCTGTCGGTTGATCTTTCACAGGGCATCGAATACTTCTTTTCGCGATTCATTAAATTCGAGATGCTATTCCTCAATGCCATATGGGCACCTTTCTTGACCTGACTGGCGAGATCTGTTGCCTCTTGAATTTCTTCATCAGGGATACCCTCTGCCTGCGCTTTCCCATAGTAATACTCAAAACAAGGAATGCAATTCGCCGATACGGCTGCTCCGAGGCAAATGAGAATTTTTGTTCCCTCTTCCATGGTCTTATCCTCCTTTTTCTTAGATTTTATCCATTAGACGAAATGGGCATGCAAAAGGTTACATGGGTCTGTTGTTTTTCTTGTCAACGGTGGCTTATTCTGGTAGGATCATTGACAAATTACCTCACGGTTAGGCATGTATTCAGAAAGGAGGGATCACGATGGCAACATTTTTGATGTTTGGAGAGTACTCGGTTGAGTCATTGAAGAGGATCAGTGGGAAGCGCACAAAGGATGCGGTCAACCTTGTTAAAAAATTTGGTGGTGAAGTGAAGGGAATGTATGCACTCCTCGGAGAAAAAGATCTAGTTTTCATCGTTACTCTTCCGGGCGTTAAAGAGGCGATCAAAGCCTCTGTTGGCTTGAGCAGACTGACTGGAATCTCCTTTACCACTTCCCCTGCGGTCACAGTAGACGAATTCGATGAGATATTAGCCGGGCGCTAAACAAGGATTATCTCACTGCGGGCGAGAATAAAATAGGGACACATTCCATAGATAAAAAGAGAAGTAGACCCTTCTTATATTTGCCTCTCTCATAAAAAATTGCGATGTATCACCATTTTCTAATTTTCTGAAATTTATCTTCCGAAGTTAAAGTCATCAGGGGAGGAAGGCAGTTCTCCCGTCAGGATGCTCCTTAGTTTTTCGATCATCTCATGATCTTCGCCCAGTAAAGGAAGGAGAGATTGGATGGTACGACCTAGAGTGCCGTCACATAACCTCTGGAAATCATCCCGGACGTTGGGTGGAAGACTTCGATATTTCTCCACAAGATGATCCACCCATAGGGGGAGATAGCTGAGATCGACTCCTTTCTTTGGATAAACATACCCCTCCAAGGCACCGGCTTTTGCAGCGAAATCATAGATTTCTTGATAGACACCCATAAATCCCTCCTGTCAACCTATTGTATGGATTCGTCCTGACCCCGCGAGCTCACGCTGAATCAAATAAAGACAATAGATCGGAGACTCCCCCCAAGATCGCTGTGGGCTCTTCTGCCTGAAGTTGGACACAGCTTCCGATCCCGCTCAAAACCCCTATGGTCAGGGTTCCAGCCGCTTTGCCAGCACGGATGTCTAGCGGAGTGTCTCCAATCGTGATCGCCTGGCTTGGGTGAATCTCCATCCGTCTTAGGCATTCCAAAATCCCGTCAGGCGCTGGTTTGGGTGAAAATCCATCCTCACGCGTCATGATCACTTTAAAGTATCGAGATAGAGAATGATGATAAAGGGGTTGCAAGGCGATGCCCCGAGAGGAGGTCAGGACCCCAAGGCCAATTCCTCTTTCTTCTAATCTCTTCAATGTTGGCTCCAATCCAGGAAAAGGCTGAACGTGTTTGAACACTTCCCTATAGATCTCGGGAATCATGTCCATGCATTGTCTAATCTTTTCGTCTCGGTCAGCGATATCTGCTGGGATAGCGCGATCCCATATTAAGGTACCCGTGGCCATGGGCTCCAGGACATCTTCCCTTTTGACTTGAATTCCGATTTTTGCCGTAACCTTTCGAAACCCTTCATAGTAAGCCTCGATAGAATCAGTGAGCGTCCCATCTACATCAAATACGATCCCTTCTACTTTCTTCCCAACCCAGACAATACCCATCGACCCTATCCTCTCCGGTTAGACCAACCACCCACATGGTATAAGAATTCGATTAAACATAAACGTGCCCTATATTTTACACTGATTCAATAGAAATTCCTACCAGGTGCGGGGGAACCTTTCTTAGCGGCGTAACTTTCTTACTTATCTGGATGGTAACTACGGCAAAATATTGTCCTTAGTTCATAGACTTAGAAGGCGGTCGGCAATCCGACAGGACGACTTTTCAGTGCTTTTTCGGAGGCCCCATCACTAAGACGGATGCAGAATCTGAAATACATAGTAAAGCTGAAATTGATCTCCGCAATTTTCCAATCTTCTACAGATTCGATCCACTCTATTCAAAGAAATGAATTGCCAAAAATTTGCAGAGTTCGACAATATGTCCTTCTAGAAACCTTTATCCATTCACGGTCAAGACCTTCGCCAAATTAAATTATTTTTAAAAGTCACATAGTTAAATATTGGCTATTCTCGCTTTTCTTCTAGGCACATTTCTTGCTCCAAGCTTAAATCAATTCAAAACAAATCAGAGCAATACTGAGGGATTCAGTTTAATCGTCTTTCCAACTGAAAGATTTCAATGGAAAAAGGGAAATAGATATGGAAAATAATCCTCAGACAGGAAATGTGAATTCCGAGAGAAGAAGATACCCAAGATTTTATCTGGATCTGCCCGTTACCTACTATGAAACGGATTCTTCTGTCAGGCACAATGCCCGCGCGATCAACGCAAGCGAAGGGGGGTTCATGATTTACTTTCGTGAGAACATTGAGGTTGGCCAGGATCTAAGAACAAACCTATCTTTTCTTGCCGATTCAAAGCTGAATAGTATCCACATGAAAACCAAAGTCATATGGAAAGAAATTGTTTGGGACACAGGTTGGGGGGATTATCGGTGCGGAGTGAAATTGATTGATATCTCTCAAGAAGACATGTCAAAGCTCAAAAAGTTTCTAACGAATTTTTCCCAATAGACCTATCTTTTCTATCCACGAACTGGGGTGACTTTCTTAAATTTCCACGTCCTTTCTCAGACCTATACCTCTTAAGAACCTTGGCAATCGATCTACCCTCTTTCCTAGTTCAGGGGTTTCTCCTTAGCAAAGGAAAGAAAGAATGCGCTCAGTACCGGAACGGATGCCAGGATCAAGAAAGCAGAACTCAGACTGATTCGCTCGGAAGAGAACCCTACGATGAGCGGAGAGAGAGAGGCTATTCCCATACGCAATGTGTAAACAAATCCGAGGGTTTCTTCCCGCCTTTGAGAGGGTATCATCTCGATCATGAAGGTATCAGCAAGTCCAGCGTGACCAGAACCAAAGGTTCCCAATAACACAACAAACAGATATGTTGCCCACGGAATATTGATGCTGGTTAACCCCAAAATCGATAGGGCGGAAATAAGAAATCCAAGAATGATGATAGGCTTTCGCCTCCCCATCCGGTCCATGAACGCCCCTATAAATGGCCTGAAAATGGTACCTGAAAGTGCCATGATTCCGTACACTGCAGCTGCCTTGCTCGGGATGAAGCCTCGGTAATCCACCAAGAAAAGAGGAAGGAAGGTCATGAGCCCCATCTGAGCGATACCCCATAAACTTTCAGCGAATATGTAGATGCCAATAGACTGTGACAAAAATGGAAGCCCAAGGGCTTTTTTCACCGGATGAAAATTCTCTTTTTCCTTTTTTAAAAAAATGAACAAACCGACACCAGCCAAAAGGCCCAGCCCGGACCATACCTGGATGGGTACCCGCCAACCAAAAAGACTGAGAAGCAAACCCACGAGAAAAGGTGCAATGACATGTCCTATGGAGCTCCCGCTCAGGTGAAGTGCAATGGCTCGGCCAAGGGAGTCTCTCCCAAAAACACGGGAAAGGAGACTCACGGCCAGGGGGTGATAGGTGGCCCCCCCTATTCCGCTGACACCCGAAAGCAAAACCATGACCCCATAACTTGCGCTCAAAGTGGAGAGAAACATCCCAAAAGATAACCACAGAAGACCACCTACCAGGATGGTAGATGCGGGTGCAAAAACGATTAAATAGGCTGCTGGCCACTGTAGTATACTCCCAAAAAACCGAAAAAAGGTATAAAAAGCGCCCATTTCTGTATAGGAGAGTTGGAAATGCTCACGGACGGCCGGCAGAAGAGGTGGAATAACCCATGAGAACCCATCATTGACCGCATGGGCCGCCATAAACATGATCAAGATGACCCAACGACGATGATCTTTAGATCCCATGAATAAGATATTGTCCTTTCGCGCTTTTTCCGAGTGCGTGAAAAACGCCGCCTCCCTGTGATCACCAACTTTTGGGTCTCGTCAGTCTCCCCTTGGTGCGGGGCCAGCGTTCTTTGATCTGGCGCATCCTGCCTGACCTCATTGAGAAGTTAAGGCCAAGGGCCGTCAGCCAGTGGCTTTTCGGTGCATGAAACATCCTTCCAAAGATGCTCCGCGGGGCCGCACAGTATTTCCTTGCCCAGAGAAAGCCTTCCTCAAGTTCCTCTGGCGTCATGTGGATGGGTTTGAATAACACATGGGATCCATCGTAACGCCGCCAGTCTTTGGCCTCCGGAAGCAATCTTCCTTCCCTCTCAAGCTTTGCCCGTAACCTTGTAGCCGGATAGGGGGTAAGGATGCCAAATACAGGAACCTGGATACCGGTCTCCTGAATAAAATGAACGGTCCTCCGAAAGATATCCTTTCGGTCTTCATCGTGGCCAAAGATGAACGCCCCTTCCACAATGATCCCGTGATCGTGAAAAATTTTGACATACTCTCTCATTCTGTCAGCACGAACCCATGATTTATGCAAGGCATCCAGATTGGCTTGTGAAAGGGATTCAAAACCAATGAAGAGTTCGATGCATCCCGATTCTGCAGCCAGTTTCATTAACGCCAGGTCTCTCGTCATGGCCACCGACGCAAAGCTTCCCCACTTTATCTTAAGAGGGATAAGAGCTCGAAACAGTTCTTTTGCATAGTCAGCCCTTCCTCCTATGTTATCATCTACAAAGAAGACTGTTCGTGAGCGGGCTTGTTTGAAAGAAGTCTCAAGGTCGGTGATGATTTCCTTGACTGGCCTGAGACGGTACTGGTGTCCAAAAAAGGGGGTTACAGAACAGAAATCACAATCGTGCGGACAACCCCGTGTGGCCTGAACCGAGTGGAGGATACTGCGGTGCTTTGGGCGAAGAAGATCATAGCGAGGCCTTGATAATTGCGTAAGATCCGGAAGCTCCTCGCTTTTGTAGAGACCCTTCATCCTGCCTTCCTTGAAATCTGAAAGAATGCGATCAAAAATTCGTTCTGCTTCCCCGACGACCACGGCATCCGCGTGTTGAAGCACTTCCTCCGGCACTGCTGTTGGATGCATCCCTCCCATGAGGACGGGCGTCTTCCTTCTTCGAAAGCGGTCTGCCAATTCATAGGCATGCGGGGCATCAAGGGTGAGGGTCGATAGACCCACAAGGTCAGCCTCGGCGTCCACGTTGACCGACTCTATTGCCTCATCGATAACTTCTATCTCCCAATCGGAGGGAAAGAAGGCGGCAACCGTGATAATGCCAAGGACAGGGAAGGGAAAAGGCGGCTGTTCAGCCAGTAGCAAGGTGGTGTCAATTGCATTTATGAGAAGTGCCTTGGGCATGATCTGAGAATCTCAGGTTAAGGCTAAGGTTGAGGTTAAGAAATAATCTAAGCCCGTCAGGTTAAGGTTAAGGTTGAGGTTGACAAAATAGACGGAGCTTCCCAAAAATGTAAATTCCTTCAAGATCACTGGTGCCGTTTCAGCCTAGGCGTGGGCCACAACTTTTCAGAACATATCAAACGGGTGCATTTACGAAAATTCAGATTCACCGGTAAATAGAAATAAGCTCGTACGCGAGGCTTTGTCATAATTCTTTGCCATATTCCACACCATGAATAGACCCGCTTCCACACCGATCGCATCCCTCGGTGAAGTTGCTCGGGCGTCATGTTCTTGGGGATAAAAGTAACCGTCCCCTGGTCATAGTCGAGCCAGTTATGACTAAAGATGCGGTTCTGCGATCTCATTTGTTCGAAGAGCTTGGTCCCAGGCATGGGGGTAAGGATCAGAACAAAGGCGGTCTCAAGACGGTTTTCCGTAGCGAAATCGACGATCTGATCGAAGACCTCGGGAGTATCTTCATCAAAGCCTACGATAAAAGTGCCCATCACGCCGATTTCACGGTCATGAAGATGCCTGATACAGTCGGCGTATTGAGCTGTTTTATTGGGAAACTTGTGCATCTGATCGATGTTCGTTTGGGAAAGGGATTCAAAGCCAATGTTCACGCCGATGCAGCCTGATTCAACCATAAGATCAAGCATGGCTTCGTCCCGGGTAAGATTGAAGCTTGCGTGGCCGTACCACCTGATATCGGAATTCTTAAAGACGTTCAGCACAGCCCGGGCGTGTTGAGGCTCGGAGATGAAGTTGGAGTCCGCTACGTACAGCAAGCGTCTTTCCACAAAATATGGAATGTCGGGATGCCAGTGCCGAGCAAGCCATTGCTTCCATCGCGTCTGTGGGGGTCTGGGACCAAAGAGGGTCATCAGTTCCCGCCGGATGGCTTCGGGAGACCGAACCCTGAATCTCGCACCGAAAAAATTCTGCACACCGCAGAAGACGCAACCCACTGGACAACCGCGCGTCGTCTCGATAATCTCCCCCGCATGGTAGAATCTTTTGTTTAAAAGATCACGTCGGATGGGTGGAAGGGCATCCACATCAACCTCATGACCGTCATATCTCCTTTTGAGGGACCCAGCGGCGAAATCGTCCAGAATTTCACCCCACACCGCTTCGCCCTCACCGATGATCACAGAATCTGCATGCTGCAGGGCTTCCTCGGAAAGAGCTGTGACATGCATTCCCCCCAAGATGACCTTCGCCCCTTCTGATCGAAGGCGATCGGCGATGGCGTAGACATTGGGCATGTGGTGCGTCTGCCCTACGATCAATGCCAGGTCACAACCTTCCCCAAAAGGGACGGCTTCGTTGGCCTCGTCTACGAGCCTGACATTAAATTTGTCTGGGGTCAGGGCGGAGATCATGGCGAGGCTCATTGCAGGATATCCAAGAAGCGGTAATTTCACGCCAAAAGCCGCATTGCGGGCTTTCGAGCCTGTGGCCGCTGATATGAGAAAGATACTGGGCTTCTTTGAATTCCCCTTCCGAGTCCGATTCCCTGACATGTCCTACGATTCTCTTTCCCTATGGCGAGATGAATTCCCTTTGCCTATCTGGGGAACAGATTTTTTATTTAACTTAAACCCATTGACCGGTCAATGGTAATTTTCATAGAATGGAAAAAAGAAGGATGGAAACGATTGAATATTTCTCAGATTTCTTAAGAAAGATCGAGGCTCCCAACTTCTTGGCTATCGGGATCGCCGTCATTGTCATCTGGCTTTTGATCTCTGGCATTCGCAAGGGATTGAGAAAAGGAAAGGAAGGTACCCAACCTGGGGATAACGACGAGGATGAGAGTTAAAATGATTTGCTTTGGAATCATGTAACCCCCCCAAATTTCGATTTCCAAACCTCTGCCTGTGACAGCAAGGAATTCCGATATCCAACAGCCGAATTTTAGATCATGATAATGATACCCTGAAGTCCTTCGAACCATTATCTGTTTAGGTTTTAGGGACTGGGGCTTATTGGGTTGCTTGGTCACTGGAATTTTTTCTTCATGATCTTCCAAGAAAGGGCAAAGGAGATGGCAAAGGCGAATAACATGCCTGACATGGAGAAGAGGAAGAAGAGAAGGATGAGCTTTTCCTTCATGAGCGCATATTTACTTTCCATCATTCCCACATAAAGAATGCCAACGATCTTATTATCTATATCCCGGATAGGTTCATAGGCTGTAATATACCAATCGTCGACCACAAAGGCCCTCTTAATCCATGGTAACCCCTTTCCGATAACTTGCTCATAGACCTCTGCACTCACTCGAGTTCCGATGGCTCGGTTCCCTTCCTTATCCATAACATTCGTAGAGATTCTAAGGTCATTCAAAAAAATGGTAGCCGTCCCAATTTCTTTTCCTTTGTATTTGGCATCTTTAAAAACGATGTTTTTAATCCGATCCACGATTTCATAATTGCGGTTGAGAAGAACACTACCCGTTAATACTCCCAAGATTTCACCGTTGAAATCTAAAATCGGATGGGCTGATTTCAAGACCATTCCGGAGGTTTCCTCAATCTTTTGGGTCGGTTTCTCTTTTGGAGTAGGAATCGAAGTAATGGTAGCCTTTCTTGCCAAAACTTCTCCCTCTCTTAACAACCGATCACCGGAAAGAACCTGAGTTCCCAAAACCCCTTTCTTTCCCAAGGCTGCCTTAATAAAAGGATCTTGAGCCAAATTATCTCCGAATACTCCTGGGTTATGAAATCGATAGATAACCGTTCCGTTTCGGTCCACCAAGGTGATGAAGTCGATTCCCTCCTCAGACATGAGCCCTAACATTTCATTATTGATGGAGGAAACGTTTTTTCTCTTTAGGCCCTCCTTTAGAACATGTCGGATCGATGTCCAACGGACTACCTTGTCAATGTCCCTGATCTTTGATTCATAAATCCATCTGGCCGAACTGAGATGTTCTTTAACCCTCTCCTGGGCTTCAAAGATAATTTGATTGGTGACGATAGAATTGACAATCAGGGCTGTAACCACTCCGATCAGACAAGCAAGGGCCAAGAAAAGCAGGGCTAGCTGTGCTTTGGTAGCAACTTTCATAGCTTATAAATTATCAGAAATAAAAGGGAAAGTAAACATAAAAAAATTTCTTGCTATAAGTATTTTTTTCTGGTAAATATATTGTGAAAAAATTCATAAATCTATTAACAAAGGGCATGTAAGAAAGGAGGTCCCTAATGGGAAAGTTTGATGCTATCTATGATGATTACATGAAGAGAAGGAAAGCGGTCCTCGAAATGGGAGGCGAGAAAGAACTGGCAAAACGCCGAGAGAAAGGCCAGACCAATGCAAGAGAGAGGATCGATATGCTCCTTGATCCTGGGACCTTCGTGGAAGTTGGTACTTTCGTGACCCATCGACAACATGAATTTGGCTTGGCTGGAAAACTTATACCCGCTGAAGGTGTGGTAACAGGATATGGAAAGGTAAACGACCGATGGGTTGTGATCACCTCAGAAGACTTTACAGCCATGGCCGGTTCTTTTGGTGAGTACCACGGTAAGAAGTTCGTATGGGCTCTCGATTTTGCAAAGGAGAAGGGGTGGCCTTTCATCGGGATCAATGATTCGGGAGGTGCCCGTCTCCAGGAGGGAATGGATACCCTGGAGTCCTACGGTTGGACCTTCCGTGCCCAGATTCTCGCCTCAGGAATTGTACCCCAGATTGCTTTGCTCCTTGGTCCTTGCCTCGGTGGGCAGGCCTACCATCCCATCATGAACGATTTCCTCATTCAAAGTAAAAAAACTGGATACTTAGGGATCGCTGGACCTGCCTTTGTCAAAGCCCAGACGGGTGAGAACATCACCCTCGAAAAACTGGCCGGTTGGGAGGCCCATGCTATGAAATCAGGCGGAACCCATGTGGTAGGGGAAGATGACAAAGAGTCCATTGAGCTGTGCAAAAAGCTTCTCTCATATCTTCCCTCCAACAACAGGGAGAAGCCGCCAAGGATTGCGTGCAATGACGATCCAAACAGGGTGATCCCGGAACTCGATGAATTTCTTCCGGATGCAGAGCTTCGAGTCCCTTATGACATGTATCCTCTTATCAACATGGTTGTGGACAAAGGCAGCTTTTTCGAAATTCACAAATATTTCGCCCCCAATCTCATCGTTGGCTTTGCACGGTTTAACGGCATGGCAGTCGGGATTGTGTCGAACCAGCCCAAGGTCTTGATGGGAGGATTGGATTGTGATGCCTCTGACAAGTTGGCAAGGTTTGTCCGTTTCTGCGACCTTTTCAACATACCTGTTGTAACTTTCGTTGACTGTCCGGCGTTCTGGATTGGCTCCCCTCACGAGTGGAAGGGGATTCTACGGCACGGAGCAAAGACTCTCTTTGCCTGGGCTGAAGCCACCGTTCCCCTGGTCGCCGTCATCATTGGAAAGTCTTATGCAGGAGCCCACTATGCCATGCTCGATAAGAGCATCGGGGCAGACCTTGTCTTCTCCTGGCCAACGGCTAAGGTGAACATCGTGGGTGCTGAAACAGCAGCCAGTGTCATCTTTGCAAAAGAGATAAAGACCGCTGCTGACCCTAAGGCAACCGCGAAGACGCTGATCCAAGAATATCGCACAAAGTACGAGCACGCCTATCAGCCTGCAGAAAGAGGCTATACGGATGATGTCATCATGCCCCGCGACACGAGAAAATATGTCTGTGCCGCCCTTGAGCTCCTGCAGAACAAGCAGGTTGCCAGACCCTGGAAAAAATACTCCAACATCAATTTATAGAGCTCTCCATCAGTGAGAAAAGAAAGAGAAGGGCCCGCTTTTTGAGCAGGTCCTTCTCTTTTCTATCTCGCTTCAGCCCATTGAATTCCCTTTCCGATTAGCTTAAAATTTTTCAAGGAGAATAATTTGATGAATCGCCTCAGGGGGTTTTTTACCCTCATCCTCTTCCTTTTTCTAGTGGGCTGCGCCCATGTGATCTCAAAGGATTTGAGAGTGAAGGCACAGCCACCCCTCACTTTTAAGGAAGCCTTTCAAAATCCAGATGCTTATCGGGGAAGGACAGTGATTTGGGGGGGAGACATTATCAAAACGATCAATCAAAAAGATGGGACCACCCTCATTGAGGTTTTTCAAAGGCCCTTGGGATGGAGGGAACAACCTAAAGTAGGACCCGTTTCAGAGGGTAGATTTTTGGTGCTCGCCGAGAAATATTTGGATCCCTATATCTTCCGGAAAGGGAGGAAGATAACGGTAGCAGGAGAAATTCTGGGGGTACAGATCAGACCCCTCGGGGAAATGGATTATCGGTATCCTCTCCTCTCAACTTTACAGATCTATCTCTGGAGAGAATACTATTATTCTCCGGGTCCCTACTACGACCTTTACTACTACTATCCGGGCCCCTACTATCCCTACTATTACTATGATCCATGGTGGGGTTATCCGTTTTATTGGAAATTCCATTATTATTACCACAGATAACCTGAAAAATCCCTCCCCCTACCTCTACGCTTGGTGGCTGTGTTGCAATATGAAAAAGACCGACAATCTGAAAAAGGGAGGGGAGGCAGTCGGGTGGAAAAGGTTTAGACCTGCCTGTCGATAAGTCGGGATGAGGAGGGTTGACAGGCTTATCTCCGTCGGTTATATTCCGCTTTCATATAAGGAGATCCCATGGCTCGGAGTCCGATCACACGTAACGGATATAATCAACTCCATAAGGAATTGGAGAATCTGAAGAAGGTTGTACGGCCTCAGGTAATTAAGGCAATTGAGGAAGCGCGCGCCCATGGCGATTTGAGTGAAAATGCGGAATACGTGGCTGCTAAAGAACGACAATCCTTCGTTGAGAAGAAGATTCAAGAGATCGAACAGAAATTGGCCAATTCTGAGATTATGGACCACATCAATCCTTCCAATGAAAAAGTGGGCTTTGCCTCTTTCGTCACACTTGAAAATCTGGATAATGGAGGGGAGGTCACCTACCAGATCGTGGGTCCCGATGAGTCGGATATCTCCTCTGGTAAAATCTCAATCGCCTCTCCTCTGGGGAAGGCCTTAATTGGAAAAGAAGTCGATGAAGAAGTGGCGGTACAAACTCCAGGAGGCGTTAGAAAATATTCGATTCTCAAAATTTCTTAGAAGAATTCCAATAATCAAATCCCCTGCCTACCGGCCCCGGTCCCGACCGAGGGCGGGGCAGGCAGCAAATTCCAAATAACCTCCAATTACCCAAGAACCAAACAAAATCAACCCTTCGACTATCCCCGGTCTAGAGCCCGGGGTTTGCTCAGGGTTGATACTGAGCGGCGCTTTTGACCCCGTCCTAAAGGCCGGGGTTTCGGCCGTGAGCCTTTCGACTGACTCAAGGCCCTGAATTCAATCGATGGGCTCAGCCGAACGGTTTGGCGCCGTCGAAGTATCAAATAATCCCCCCACTGCCTTTAGGAAAGGGAGCACGAGGATTTTCTGTCGTCGTTTGTGTATTGGAATTTGGTGATTGGTTATTATTTGATTATTGGTGTTTGGTGCTTGGAATTTTTCTTCTCATCACATGGATGGCCGTTGCTTTGACAGAAGCCATGACCTCTTTTCCTTCTCGTAAGGACAAATTTTCCATGGAATGGTGGGTCACATAGGCAACCAGAGGAAACCCACAATCAAGTTGAACTTTTTGGTAGGGCCCCAAGGAAACAATCTTTTCTATTTTTGCCGGGAAGAGATTCCTGGCGCTCGTTATCTCTCTGGAGGAATGCGCCGCAAGGGTTACATGCTCTGGTCGAATACCCAAAACCACCTCCTCCCCAATCTGTGCCTCGCCGACCGTCTCCACTTCCTTCCCTGAAACGGAAGCGACAAAGGTACCACCATCCTTCTTGATCACGCTCCCTGTAAGGACGGTTTCCACTCCAACGAAGGAAGCAACAAATTCATCCACCGGACGGTTCATCACCACTTCAGGAGAACCGATCTGAACAATCTTACCCAGATTCATGACAGCGATCCGATCCGAAAGTCTGAGGGCTTCAAACCGATCATGGGTAGCGAAAATGCTCGTCGTTTTGGTTTGCAGAAGAATCCGTTGGAGATCTTCTATCAGAGATTCACGGGTGGGAGGATCAAGGGAAGCAAAGGGTTCATCAAGGAATAGAATTTCGGGCTGAATAGCAAAAGCCCGACCAAGACTTGTTCTCTGAGCTTCGCCCCCGGAAAGGGTTCTCGCTGAACGTTCTTTGAGGTGTTTGATTCCAAACCGCTCCAATTGTTCCATGACAATTCCTTGAATTTCTGCTCGTTTCATCCCACGGATTTTCAATCCTGAGGCAATATTCTCGAAGACAGTCGTGTCGAAGAGAAGGGGTTCCTGAAAAACCATAGCTAGCTTTCTTCGGTATTGAAAAAGCGAATGATTTGAGCCCACCTGCTGGCCCCTGAAAAGGACCTCTCCATCAAAAGGTTTAAGCAAATGGGCTAATGCTTGTAGGAGCGTTGTTTTTCCAGCCCCATTAGGACCGATCAAGGAGAGGATCTCCCCTTTTTCGATCAAGAGAGATTGAACATCAAGTATAGTCGTTCCTCCCCTTTTTACCTCGAGGTTCCTTGCCTCCAGTATTGGGCCCAATTCGTTCGTACCCATTCTTGCAGAACATATCATACGGTAATCTTCATTTACAATTGTTCATCGTCTATCGCCCATTGTTCACTATCCATCATCCTATCTCGGCCTTTCCCTCTGCTGTATGTGCGTAAGGAGTAGATTGACGAGATAGGCAAGGACAAGAAGAATAATTCCTAGGGCAATGGCAATGTCGAAGTTCCCCCGACTCGTCTCCATGACGGTCGCTGTCGTTAAAACCCGGGAATATCCTTTAATATTACCACCCACCATGATGGAAGCACCTACCTCTGAGATCACGCCACCAAACCCTGCCATCACGGCAGCTAGCAGGGGAAGCCTAGCCTCTTTGATCAGGATCCAAACCATCTGGAGACGCGTGGCGCCCAGAGCCAAGATTTGCAGACGAAGTTTCGGCGGAAGGTGTTGCATCGCAGCAAGACTAATGCCCATCACAATGGGTGCGGCAATAATGGTCTGAGCGATAATCATTGCTGTTGGGGTATAAAGGATTCCAAAAAACCCAAGAGGCCCATTTCTCCAGAGTAAAATCGTCACGAAAAGGCCAACCACCACAGGTGGAAGCCCCATCCCCGTATTGATAAGGCTTACGACTATCCCTCGGCCCCAGAACCGAGTGAGGGCAACGACCGTTCCCAATGAAACGCCGATCAGCAAACTGATTAGTGTCGCCGTTCCAGAGACCCTTAATGAGAGAAACGTAATCCCAAGAACCTCGGGATCAAGAGTGATAATAAGCCAGAAGGCCTTCTTGATGCCCTCAAAAATTAGATCCATCTTTGACCCCAAATCCAAAATTCGAATATCGAGATAGAACCCAACGGCTATCCGGATACCAGGTTATCAGGTAGTGCGTATCAGAAGATCAGGGTATCAGGCTATGAGAAAGGATTATTGCAAAATGATCAATTAACAATGCTCAATTATCAATTTAACATATTGCTAATTTTGCATTCTTAATTTTGCAATCTGCATTGATTTTTTCCTGATATCCTGATAACTGCTATCCTGCATCCTGATTTCCTGGTACCCTGATTACCCATTAAGATTTCGTGCTTCCATTTTATTTCCCTAGTTCTTCTTCCTTCTTGCCCGCATCCGGGAAGAAGAGAGGTGACCCGTATTTGTCCACACCGAAGGTTTTGATGATGCCCTGGGTTTCCTTGGAGACCATAAAATCTGCAAAGGCTTTCGCACCGGGGCCATTCACCTTTGGCCACTTGGCCGGATTGACCTCGATCACATGGTAGACGTTCAGCAGGATGGTATCCCCTTCTACCAGGATATCGAGAGCCAGGTTTTTCTTCAAGGCCAGGTAGGTCCCCCGATCGGCAAGGGTGTACCCGTTTTTCTCGGAAGCAACGCTCAGCGTCCGGCCCATGCCGAGACCCGTCTGTTGGTACCATTTCTCTCCTTCTTGATTGATTCCAGCAGCTTTCCATATGGACTTTTCTTTAGCATGGGTTCCTGAATTATCGCCTCTCGACAAAAAGAGAGCTCCAGCTGACGCGATTTTTTTGAATGATTCGGATGCCGATTTCATCCCTTTGATTTTTGCTAAGTCCCCCGACGGCCCAACAACGACAAAATCATTATGCATGATGATCCTGCGATT
>Ga0209427_10003543_pt1 | contig 18285 bp, 17 predicted proteins | sample DeeMarSWOR136_30_FD_187465 | JGI IMG/M metagenome (GOLD analysis project Ga0209427, IMG submission 187465) | Marine sediment microbial communities from White Oak River estuary, North Carolina - WOR-1-36_30 (SPAdes) (version 2) | ecosystem: Environmental > Aquatic > Marine > Intertidal zone >...
TTCTTGAGGATCGTGTAGCGGCCGCCCTTCAAGGTCGCGAGCGTCGCCTCCTTGTTGTCAATGGCGATGAGGCCGTACACGTCCTTGGGGGTCACCAGCTCCTCGAGGGGTGCGGTGATGAACTGCTTGTCGGTAAACTTGACTCCGTCCTCCATGAACTCAGCCTTCTTCATGATGTCAACGGGATAGCTCTGCTGATACACGAACACCCAGAACAGCTCACGAATCATGTACTGTCCGAGAAAACCCGTGGACATATACCATTTTGGATACCCTTTCGTCTTGAGTTGCTGGCAGAAATCGGCCAGCTCATCCATTGTCTTCAGAGCGCGCACATCTGCCTCGGACTTGCCCATCTCTTCGAGGATGTTTCTGAAACCCCAGCATCCGATGTAGAAGATGTCATAGGGCAGCGCAACCGTTTTACCGTTGCGGTCAAGTGTTCCACCCATACCGTACACCTTGCCCAGATTGGCTTTCCACTCGGGATCTGCATTGATGGCATCGTCCCAGATGTAGAGTATTCCCGTGTCAGCCACTTCCCAGAGCTGCGGGCCCTGATACAGGCCGAACAGGTCGGGGAGGTCACCGCTCTGAAGCGCTGTTTTTATCAGCTCATCCCATTCAGACAGGTTGTAGCCCGTCCTGTCGATCCTGACATTGGGGTGCTTTTTTTCATAGTAAGGTTTGAGCTTCTCAAAGGCACCGTCAAATGCAGGACCTGCCTGCCAATCCCAGATGGTGATGGTTATGACCTCCTCCTCCTTTTCCTTGCCACTTGCAAAGACCAGTGTGCCCACAGCAGTGCAGATACTGAGAAAGGCGACGATGAGCACGATGCCGACCAGTTTCTTTCTTTTAAACAATTTCATATGCTCCCTCCTTTAGTATTGAGTTTCATCGAATCGGTTTCATTAATTTTCGATGAATACACAATCAGTCCATCATAGAGCTGCATTGCTGCAAATGTTTTCATGCAAATGTTTTCATGTATTATTGAATGTATTATTGCTCTTGTCAAGGTTTTTTACCGAGACTAATGGTGTTGAAAAGTTCTGTCCAGTAACCTGGCTGGAGAGCTAATTTTTACAAACCCGAGGAGTGGGCGGGCCTACCAGATTCACATACAGGGCGTGAATCTTAGGGACAACCCATAGTGGTGCATTGCACTTGTGTGTGGAGGGACCTATGGAGCGATCCACTCCTTCAATTGGCGCAGGTTTTTAGAATGCCGCAATTTTTCCAGGGTCCTCTTTTCTATTTGTCTGATTCGTTCCTTTGTGAGGTTGAGCCTCTTCCCGATCTCTTTGAGTGAGAGTGGTTTTTCTCCGTCGAGGCCGAACCTGCATCTGAGTACTTCAGATTCCTTCTCAGAAAGGGTCGACAGGATCTCACGTATTTTTAATTGAATTGATTTATTGATTGCAATTTCATCTGGAGCTTTAAATCGGTCATCCTCCAGCATATCACCCACTTTCGTTGCTTCCGATTCATCATAGAGGGGTGCATCGATTGAAATGAAATCAGTTCGAAAGTTCATTAAATCGCGCGTTACGGTGTAATCGATATTGAGTATGTCTGCCGCTTCGAAAACGTTCATATCTCTGTTTTCCCGCCCTGTTATTTCATCTGTCAGTTTTTTCAATTGAAGCAGCTGATTCGCCCTATTCAAAGGCAACCGGATCATCCCCGATTTTACCGCAATGGCTTTAAGGATTGATTGTCTTACCCACCACACGGCATAGGTGATAAAATGGTATCCTCTGTCCACATCAAATTTTTCCGCCGCTCGCATGAGGCCGAGGTTTCCCTCACTGATCAAATCCATCAAGGGAACGCCCTGGTTTCTGTATTTCTTTGCAACCGTCACGACAAATCGCAGGTTTGAAGCAACGATTCTCCTTTTCGCCTCCGCATCCCCCATTTTTGCGCTCCGAGCGAGCTCCACTTCCTCGTTCCTTGACAAGAGGGGTATCCTATCAATTTCTCTTAAGTAAGCAGATAAAATACTCGAATCTATATCAAGCTCATGCTTGTCATTATCCGCGGGTATTGACATGGCACCCCCTTTTATCCAATGCTACTCACTGAGAAAAGAGAAATGTTTTAGAAACTGTATATGATCGAAACAGGAGAACAGTATACGGCTTCGACATTACAGAAAGCTTTCACCAGTATTACAGTTTTGTAAGGATTCATTCGCATGCGCCACTTCACCCTTCTTTATTAAAAACCTGAGAAGGACAAAAGGTGCACATTTTTTCTACGTTGCCATGGGGCTGTCTTTGATCAGATGGGTCTGGAGAGTGTGCTCGTTGTTCCCGATGGTGGGCAGAGTGCTATAATCAGCACGTATTCCAGGGAAGGCTGTTTTTACCGTTCAACCCTGCAAAGAGCATAAAGCTTGTTGATCTCGTTCTTCAGCTCTTCGTTTTCACCTTCGGAAATAAATCCGTTGTTCCTGAGGGCGGTTACGCATTCGTTGATTCCGCTGATTCCGGAATAGAGGCATGCAAGCTCCACTTTATTTTTGGGATCGTGGGTTCGAATCTTATGTATCTTAAGAGCGTAGTCTTCCATTGCCTCGAGGAGGCTTGAACCAACCGTAGGTTTTTTCTCATTCATGTTCTATCCCTTCCTTCCAGGCACAGGCCCTGTACAATTCCGATACGGTTTCAGCATGGATCATGTTCATGCCCTGAAATGACCCACTGGGCTTGGCTTTTCAACTGCTCGGTTCAGCATTATGGGATCGTGTTTAATAATAATATACAGGAGAATCATAGATTATCCTGACTGTTTTTTATTGTGAAAGAAAGGTTATAGCTGAAAAAAATTTTGAGCGTTCTTCCAGTAGAGGTTTTCCAGGACATTTTGCGGCAGGTTTAAGCCATTTATATCCGTTGACTTATGCTCGTTATCATCATCCGGGAATGGGAGGGCTACATTTTTTACCTTCGTTTCCCAAAACAATCTTTGCGCCCAGTACCGCTTTGCATAATAACCATCAGCCTCGTCGCCCCATCCCACGGAGAGGTCGCTTGCAAAGAGGATCCTTTTTTGATATTTGATGATAAATTTCCGTGCTTTCTCAGGTTCACGTCCCAACTCTCTCACGATCCACTTCGTAGAAGCGGTATCCACATACAGGTTTGAATATTTATCCAACAGTGAATCGAGGAGGGGTAGGTTCTCCGGTTCAGGTAAGCTCCCAAAATGAACGCTGATTGCTCTTAATGTGGGGTGTCGTTCCAATACAGTAACGAATTCATCAATAGCCTGTCTCTTCGTGCGGTAGCGTTTCACATCCAGGTATTTCCGCCTGTACCAGATGTCGGGATCGGCTACATGTACATCAATGGGAAGTGCATACTCTTCAATACGAGAAAAGACTTGATCGAATTCGGGGAGTGAAATGGCAAATGGTTTATTCGCATCTGAAGAATCCAGAAACCGCGGCCCAAACCACATCTTTACCATGGCGTAACCATGTTCCCGGGCTTCTTCAACTGCTGAGAGTAGTCTATTCGTATCATGAAGAGCGAAAGCATCCATGGGGAGATAGAGCGCAAAGGAAAACCTGTCGGCTTTTCCTCTGTGCTCCAGTGCACGTTTCACTTCTGGGGCAGCGATTCCCGTGTACCTATGGACACCGTATACTTCGGCCCATTTCTCGAACTCAGAATAGGCAGCCGCATCCCAGATGTGTATATGGGCATCCCAAATGTTGCACGGAGGGGTGTGTAGTCCATGAAGTGCCCTGTCTATATGAAACTGCACTGAGGTTTTGTTATTTTTTTTACCAATGAACAGTGACATACAGCAGCCCTTTCAACTCATGTACCAGCCTCCATTGATATTGATTGTCTGGCCCGTGATGTAACCATTGCGCGCAAGCATTACAACGACATCGGCAACCTCTTCGACAGTGCCAAAGCGTCCAACAGGAATAAGATCTGGCCGTGCGTTTGGATTCCGTGTGACCATTTCAGTCGCAATCAGGGCAGGAGCGATGGTGTTAATCGTGATTCCCTGTTTCGATAGCAGGGAAGCGTATGAATGTGTTAAGCCTATCAATCCCGCCTTTGATGCCGCATAATGGGGGCCAACAACACCCCCCAATTGAGCGGCAACGGATGACATATTGACTATTCGGCCCCAGCCTTTTTCACGCATTTCAGGAAGCACTGCCTGTGTCACAAGGAATGCGGACTTAAGGTTTGTATCGATTATTTCATCCCAGTCCTTTTCGCTTATTTCCTGGAGTGGTTGCGGTCTCGCTATTCCCGCATTGTTTATGAGAATTTGCACCACGCCAAGCCTATTTTTTATGATATTCGTCATACGTGCAACATCACTGCTCTTTGACACGTCGGCACCGATCGATATGCACCGTGAGCCATAGCCTTCCACTTCTGAAAGAACTTTTTTCGCTTCGTTTTCGCTTTTGTGGTAGTTCACTGCAATGTCGGCACCCTGCCGGGCAAGAGCAAGTGCGATCTGCCGCCCAATTCCACGGCTTCCGCCTGTGACCAGAGCAACCTTACCCGCCAAATCTCCATCGGTACGCATATGATCTATTCTCCTTGAGCATGTATTAATGCAGCATATTAGCCAATTATTCTTCTAATTTACCCGAATAGTACCCCAAATGCTTCATATCTGCAAGACGATTGCATCAAACTCTGTGTTTCTGCTGTTTGTTCACAGACAAAAGAGAAGATGATCAGTTTCAAGAAGCAACAAATTGCGATCTTTCGTGAATAAGTAGAGAGGTGAACCTTTGGTTTCACCAGAATAGAGGCTCTAATTTTCTATCCATTTTTTCGTTACGTTTAAATAAATTTGACTCTATTGCTGCCTGCGTTAAGAATTAGAGTAACGAAACGATTCAATCAACTAGGCGAGTATTTCTTTTATGACACACGATAAAGCGCTGAAAACAGCCCTCCTCACGATCATATCATTCGGTGTCGTGCTTGCGATGTATCTTTCCGGGATATTGAATCTGTTCGAACTCAAGGCATATGACGCGTTTTCCCGCCTGCTCAATCCGGCAGAAGCTCATGAACAGATCATCATGGTCGAGGTCGACCAGCGCAGCCTCGATGCACTGAGCGCACAGAGCATCAACTGGCCCTGGCCTCGGCAGGTCTATGCACCCATCATCGAGTACCTGTCCGAGGCGGAAGCGGTTTTCATCGACATCCTGTACACCGAGCCTTCTTCCTACGGTCACGAAGATGACCTGATACTGGCAGAATCGGTACAAGCCGCTGCGAACGTCTACCTGCCGGTGTTTCTCACCAACCAGGACAAGGTGATGAGTGCGGCGGATGAAGAGTTCGTCGAGCGTATCGCATTGAAAGAGGACGTCGACGCGGATATCTCGTACAGGTCCGCCCTTACACCCATCGATCTTCTAAAAAAGGGTGTCAGAGGAGCGGGCAACGTGACAATCTCTCCGGATCAGGACGGGGTGTACCGAAAGGTCCCCCTTGTCTTCCGGTTGAACGGGTTGCGGATCCCCCATTTCGTACTCGGGCACCTGATCGAGAAGGGCGATGTCCTGATCCGGAACACGAAGCTTTATCTGGGAGATGAGCCGGTTCCTCTCAAACAGGGGAAGCTCATGCTCCGGTTCTACACCGAGCAGGACCCCTTTCCCGTCTTCTCAGCAGCCGAAATCCTCGACTTCTACCTCAAAGAGTTTTCCTCCGAGGAACCAGCTGTTCCCAGGAGCTTCTTCAAGGGAAAATACGTGTTCATTGGCATGACCGCCCCTGGATTGTACGATCTCAAACCTACCGCGGTCTCATCGGTTTCGACCGGCGTGCTCGTGCACGCGACAGCTCTTGACAATATCCTCAACAGAACGTTTATCACGCCGATACGGAGCGTCTATGTGCTGGCCTTTGTGTTCCTGATATGCCTCGTGGTGAGTCTCATCGTGCTGACCAGTCACTCGATCTATGTCAACTCTTCCCTCTTCGTGGTGCTGCTCGTTGTCGCGGTGGCCATCCCCGCACTCCTGTTCAGAAGTGCATACTATCTGGATATCACCCCACCTGCCGTATCGCTGGTCATGAGCTTCATCATAACGGCGACATACAGCTATGCCACCGAGGGAAAACACCGCAAGCGGATTCGAAACGCATTCCAGCATTACGTGGCCCCGGCAGTGGTCGACGACATACTCAAAGAGGTGGACAAGCTGAAACTGGGCGGCGAGAAGAAGGTGATGACCGCGCTCTTCTCCGACATACGTGGCTTCACCACTATCTCTGAAGGTATGGACCCAGAGGATCTGGTGAAATTCCTGAACGAATACTTTTCGATCATGACCCGTATCATCATGAAGTATCAGGGAACGCTCGATAAGTTCATCGGCGATGCCATCATGGCCTTTTACGGGGCGCCGCTCGCACAGCCGGATCACGCAGTACGTGGATGCAAGACCGCCATAGAGATGATCCAGGCACTCCGGGAGATTCAGCCAGACTGGCAGGCGCGCAGCCTTCCTCGAATCGACATCGGCATTGGGCTCAACTCTGGGGAAATGACTGTGGGAAACATGGGGTCCGATGAGCGGTTCGATTACACCATCATGGGGGACAACGTCAACCTGGCATCGCGGTTGGAGGGTATCAACAAACAGTACGGCACGAACATTGTGATCAGCCAGTACACCTATGAGTTGATACGAAACAACGCCTTTTTTGTACGGGAGTTGGATTCCGTTCGCGTGAAGGGAAAACGGGAACCGGTCACCATATACGAGCTTGTCGATTGCAAAGAACCGGATCCCGAAACACAGGAGGTGCTGAGGGCATTCGAGAGGGGACTTATGGCATATAAATCGAGACGGTGGAAAGAGGCAACCGCGCATTTCAAAGCGGCGATGCAGATAGATCCCAATGATCACCCATCGAAGCTCTACATCGGGCGGTGTGAGGAGTATGCACTGCATCCACCCCCTCAAGAGTGGGATGGTGTGTTTGACATGAAAACGAAGTAAAGGGAATATAACCCGGGAGGTGAAGCACTCATGGGTCGAAAATCAATGAGTTTACTGTTACTCGGCACGGCGCTCGTCATCGTTGTAACCGCCGTATTTGCCGCCGAGGTTGTCAAGGTCGTTACCAAGGAGAACGCTATCAGATCATCGTGCAGGTTCTTCGCGCCCGTTGTTGCAACGGTTCGGTACAACGATGTGCTCGAAGTTGTCTCCAAGGAGGGTGACTGGTACCGGGTGCGGTTCAACGGCGTCGAGGGGTGCATTCACAAGTCTGCCGTGGAACAACAGAAGATAACCCTTGCCGATATTGGCCTGGGGGAAAAGAAGTCTGCGTCGGAAGATGAGGTCGCGCTTGCCGGCAAGGGGTTCAATCCCCAGGTCGAGGATGCCTACAAGGGTGAAAATCCAGAGCTCGCCTATCAGTCTGTCGATCGGGTCGAAGCCTATGCTGTACCGGAACAAAGACAGATAGCCTTCATCGAAGAGGGGAGGTTGAACTTGCCATGAAGAGGATGAGAACATACGTCATCACATTTCTGGCCTTTCTCTTCGCCGGACTGCTCCTGGTAAGCTGTGCGGAGTTCGACGTTCTGGAGGTGGCCACAGCCACAGCAGAGGCGGCGAGGCCCCTTACCGATGAGGAGGAGTACTATCTGGGGCGTGCCGTGGCTGCTCAGCTGCTCGCAACGTACCCGCTCCTGAAAGACGAGGCGCTTACGGAGTATGTCAATCTCATCGGCCGCACCGTTGCGCTGCACTCGGACAAACCGGTCACCTACGGTGGATATCATTTCGCTGTTCTCGATACCGATGAGATCAACGCATATGCATGTCCCGGGGGCACCATATTCATCACACGGGGCGTCGTAGATTTCGTGGAGAGTGAGGACGAGCTGGCTGCGGTGCTGGCACATGAAGTCGCGCACATCAACAACAAGGACGGGGTGAAGGCGATTCAATCATCCCGCCTGACCAATCTCGCGGTAGTGCTGGGCACCGAGGCAGTGACCAGTACGAGCTCAGCAGAGTTCGGCCAACTGCTCTCCATCTTTGAAGGGTCAATCCAGGACGTATTCTCGCAGGTCGTGGTGAACGGGTACAGCCAGTCTACCGAAGCAAAGGCCGATGTGGCCGGGCTCACCTACCTTGCACGCTCAGGGTATGATCCCTATGCCCTCGAGAGCATGCTCAACCGCATTGTTGCTGCGGGTCAGGAATCGAAGGGAGGGATCATGAAAACCCATCCCGCCACCGCGGACCGGTTGAACAATGTGGCGAAAAACTTACCCAAGACGAGGCCCGGCATCGACGTCGTGCAGCTGAGGCAGAAACGGTATCTGGAGACCGTTCAGTAGTCGAAAAGAAGCAGTTGACTGCATACTGAATGTGAAATGATGGGATCTCCTTTCCAAATATTTCTGTACACTTCTCATACGTTCTCCGAACTTAACGTGTTTTTTATCGATTCATGAAACAGGTAACGGCATGCCTTGATGTAATTGCCAATTTAGGAGTAATTTTACATCATAATTGTGGAGAAAATTTCCCAAATACTATACAATAGCAATTCTACATCAACAATTGTGGCAAACATGACTATATTTAGGTAGAATTTTGAATACATTTACCCAAAGAAAGGTGATACACGGTTTAAATTGATGAAAGCGAGCACCGAACGATTCGTCGTTCCTGCAGAGGCTGAATATCTCGTCAAGATAAGGGATTTTTCAGACAGGTACGCACAAAGAAATGGACTCAGCAGGAAAGAACTGAACAGCATAAAAATTTCAATTGATGAAATCTGCTCCAACATCGTGCTCTACGCCTACGAGGGCATGAAGAGGGGAGATATTCAGATTGAGATTCAGAGAAAAGACGATTTCATAATCATACATATCATTGATTCAGGTGTTGCGTTTGATTATTCAACCGTAAATGCGCCTGATTTACACAAGTACATGGAGGAAAAGAGAAGAGGGGGACTCGGACTTCAGCTGGTAAAAAAACTCAATGATGAAGTCCTGTATAAACGCGTCGGTAACAGGAATTTCCTCACCTTACGAAAAAAGATCGGGTCCAAAGAAGGAGCCAGGGCATAATGATAAGCGTTCAAGAGCAGAAATATACAGAGGGGATGGTAGAACTAACGGAAAGGATTAAACAATTAAGGCAAAAGCTCTTGATGACTGATCCTATTATTTGTCCTGAACGAGTTGGAAGGAACAAAGGGCCTGCAGTCACTGATTGATCTGGTGCTCTGCTTTTTCGAAGAGGGTGGATATCATATTCAATTCAACGTCGTATCGGCAGAGAAACTTCGCAAGGCGCAGAAAAATCCGGAAAAGTACCGCAATCTGGTTGTACGGGTCGCAGGTTACAGCGCTTTCTTCGTTGATCTCGATGCGGCCATTCAGGAAGACATCATCAAGCGAACCAAATTACGTTTTTGTTAAGCCTTTTTACCATACATGATTCAACCACGTATGGGTTCCCCTCCCACATACCGTATGTTTTTTCCCCAGCCTGAGAGTGTCTCATTTATTTCCTTGCGCAGCTTTTCGGATGGTGGTACCTTTACCCCGCGTCTCATCCGTGCGCTGGATGTCGGTCATGATAAAATAGGTATCCTGGTTTTTACAGAAAGGTACACTGAAATAGTATGGAAACGGTAGAAAAGGTCAAGATCCTGAGTGAGGATGAAATCCTCAGTATTCACGAGAATACCTTGAAAATACTGAAAGACACCGGCGTCTTCATATACAGCGACAAGGTGCTTGACCTATGCTGCGACCGCGGTTTGAACGTTGACTACAAAAAGGGGATCGTCAAGTTCCCTCCCGGGATTGTAGAGCAGTGCCTTGCAAGCGCGCCCGGTGAGATACGGCTCTACAACCGAAAAAAAACCCTCTGCGCCGTACTCGGCAACCATACCTGTTACACTGCAAGCGGACACAACGCCATTTATGTTCTCGATTACGAGAGCAGGGAACGGAGAAGTGCCACCAGGGAAGATGTGGGCAGATTTGCCCTGCTCTCCGACTGTCTTCCGGGTATCGACATTGTCGGCATTGAGGCAATGCCACAGGACGTTCAGCCCGAGGCGTCCCTGATGTACGCCGTTGAAGAAGCGTTCAACAATTCGGAAAAACCCGTCTTCTTTTCCCCTGAGAGAGCAGAGGTGGCCGGGCCAATCTTCGACATCGCCCGCATCGTCACCGGCATGTCTGATCTGAGTAAAAAGCCCATCCTTGTATGCCAGTTGTCGCCGACCTCACCGCTCACCTGGGAAAAGGGTGCGAGTGAAGCGCTCGCAACGACCGCTCGGGAAGGGGTCCCGCTCTGCATTCTCCCACAGCCCTTTGCAGGTGTCACCTCACCATACACGATCGCTGGTCATCTTTCGGTCCACAATGCGGAGGCTCTTTCTGGGGTCGTCCTGAGCCAGCTCATAAATCCGGGCTCACCGGTCATGTACGGGAGCGGCTGGTCGACTTTCGATATGAAACAGGCAAACGTGCTGATCGGTTCCCCTGAAACCGTGTTGATGAGAATTGCGGGTTCTCAGCTTGCCGAATATTATCGTTTACCCTATCACACCATTGCACCCGACACCGATGCCCATGCAATGGATGAGCAGCTCGCCTGGGAAAAGTGTGCCACGACCTGGGGTGCATTTCTTGGCAAGGCGGACCTCATCGTCAATGGCGGCATGTTCAGCACTGGACTCACGGTGAGCTATGAACAGCTGGTACTGGACAATGAGATCTTCTCCTATGTGCGAAGACTTTCCCGCGGTATTCGCGTCGATGAGGATACGCTTGCGCTGGACATCATAGAAAAGGTTGGACCGAAGGGAAATTTTCTGGGTGAGGAGCACACCCTGAGAAATCTCAGGAGCGGCGAACACTGGGAACCCGCACTGTCAACGCGGGCTTTATATGAGAACTGGGAGAAGAGGGGGAAGAAGGATATCGGAGAAAAGGCCCACGAGCAGGTGCAATGGATATTGAAGCACCACAGGGTCGCCGGATTGCAGGAGCGTCAAAAAAGGGAGATTGGCGACATCATCAACGGCTTCGAGAAGGCGCTCTAGTTCCTTGTTCGTGGTCTGAATGTCTCTGTATCCTGGGACCTCTTCATTCTTACGTTCGTGTCGACATCTGTGCTGGGGAGTACGAAGCCTCTATACACTACCCCTGTGTGTGGGTGCGGTGCCGAAAGGAGAGCGATGCGGAATGTTACAGGGATTCATGAGAAATATCGAACCACTCAATGTCATGTCGGAATCAGCGGTTCAACAAGTGCATGAAGGGATCTTGCGCGTCCTCGAGGGTGTGGGATTGAACTTCTTGCAGGCAGAGGCACTTGGGTTGCTGAAAGAGCACGGATGCACCGTTGATTTTGAAAGCATGCGGGCGAAGATTCCCGGCGAGCTCGTCGAGCAGTCCATACAAAACACGCCGAGTACCTTTGACATGAAGGCACGGGATTCGAAACACGATCTGTGTATTGGTGAAAACCGGCTCTACTTCCTTGCGGGAGCAGGGTTCAGAATTGTCGACCTCGATACCTGGGAGGCGAGGCCTGCGACGCAGAAGGAACTCGACGATGCGTCGATCGTTTCCGACGCCCTCGAGAGCGTACACATGGTTGCTGATACTGCACCGTACACGGATATCGTCGGTGTTCCACCTGCGATGACCTCTCTGGTGGATATCGCAAGTCATTTGAGAAACACCACGAAAATAACCATAACCGATAACGGCAACGATCTCGAGATGTTTCATATTAGAATGGCGCATGCGGTTGGTGTCGATATCCTCGGGTTCGTCGGTTCATCGGCACCCCTCACGTATGATGAGGATTCCTGCAAAGCGATGCTCAGGTATACGGAGGCCGGTTTCCCCATCTTTTTGATCAGCAGTGACATGATGGGTGGTACCGGCCCGGCTACCGTTGCCGGGTCTTTGGTGACAACGCTTGCCGAGATACTGGCCGGCATCGTGCTCATACAGCTCTCGAGAAAGGGAACAGGTGTCATAGCAGGTGATTACACCATGCCCCTGGATATGAGGACAGGCCACCCCTGTTTCTGTGATATGGCATCGGCACTCCACACCGCGGCATTCAATCAGATGATGAGAACATACTCCATACCGTCATTTTCCAACTGCCCGGGCATGAGCGGCGCAAAAAAGATTGATGTTCAATCCGGTTATGAGCGGTCGATGTCCACGCTCAATGCTGCAGTGTCGGGGGCGAACCTGATCGTGCTCCATGGAAGCGTGTATGGGGAGTACACCTACCATCCTGTGTGCGCCGTTCTGGACGATGACATTGCAACATGGACCGGGCGCCTGATAGAGGGTTTCGAGATAAATGATGAAACACTGGCGCTCGATCTTATCGAAAAGGTTGGACCTATCCCGGGCACGTACCTCGACAAAGAACACACGCGGTTGTGGTGGAAGAGCCAGCAATTCATTCCAAAATCTGCTGACCGGACGACCTACCCCGAATGGATCAAAACGGGAAAGAAGAGCGCGCTCGATTACGCCAGGGAAAGGACTGAGCACATATTGAAAACACACAGGGTACCACCGCTCGATGAGGATACCGACAAAGCTCTGGACGGGATACTGAGGGAGGCTGAAGCATATTACCGGAATAAAGGCTTGATTTAACGGGAGTTGTCGAAATGAGAAACGTCATTGAAATAGGTATCGATTATGAGGAGCTGAAGGATCGCGAAAGACGATGCAGCATGCAGAGAAATTTTCAAAAGCCCGATAGGGTCCCAGTTACCCCTCTTGTCGATACCTGGTACTGGCTCCCCAGAATAGGGAAAACCTATGAGGAGTATTTCAGCAGTGCGAAATCAATGCTTGAGTGTCAGGTTTTAGGGCACAAATGGTTTTTTGAGCACATTAAATCCGATCACTACCAAATCATGATACATCCTGTTTTCTGCTATGTTTCTGAAGCAGGAACATTTGGTTCGGAAATTGAATTCAGAAAAAATGATATTCCTTGGGTCAAAAGTCACTGGATTGAAACCGAAGATGATTTGCGAGGACTTGAAGAGGTGGATCCTATCTACGGTGGTTTGCATGGGAGGGAGTTGAAACTGCGGGAGGAGATGCTGAAAATAGCAGGAAATTATAGGATCAGATTCAGCGACGGTGTGGAGATCGGCATCGAAGACAGGATAGGTATAAACTACGGCAATTTTTCCTACTCCTCAGGAATTCCAGGAATCGGTGTCGCTGGAAGAACCATAGGCGTGATGTTGAATGCCAATGATCTCCGCGGGGCGGAAGGAATGATGACAGACCTCATACTGAGACCGGATTTTGCCCTTCGGCTCCTCGAAATACTCACCGACAAGATCATTCAGTGGGTGGAGTACACAAAGGATCTACTGGGCGAAACAAAAGAGGGGGTGTTTGTGGGAGATGACGGGGCTGCAAACCTTTCACCCGGGCTGTATAAAAAATTTCTGCTCCCCTTACAGCAAAAGATTAAGTCTCATTTTGGAGGTTACACCACCTTTCATGCTGATGCAAAAGCAGATCACATTCTTCCCATCGTTGCTGAAGAGCTTGGGATAAACGACTTTTCCGGGTTCGGATATGCTGATGACAGAGATCTTGTGGTCAGACTTTTCAGCGGAAAAACAGTGCTCAGCGGCAACATCAATCCGCTGAACATAGAATCGGGCAGCAGAGAATCAATTATGAGGGAGTGCAGGGATGCAATCGAGCACTTCGGGCCGTCGGGAGGCTTTTTTCTGAAAGATGGTGACAATATTCCTCCCAACGCTCCACTGGAGAACATAAACTGTCTCTATGATGCTGCTGTTGAATATGGCAGATACTGATCGGTTTCCCGCGGAATATATTGCACAGATCACGATTATTTGATAAAGTTGTAGTTCGAATCGACTGCAGTGCGGTCCTTGAGCGAGGTCGTATATGCCGGTAATGACCGTTTGTGGAGAAAGAGATATAGATGAGCTCGGCGTCATTTCCCCCCACGAACATATACTCATAGACATAAGAAACCAGTTTACGGTATTTCCTGAGGCAACGAGGAAATACTATGCTGAGCAGAAGGTCACAATCAGGAACCTCGATGTGCTGTCCCGCGACCCCTATGCGGTGATGGACAATCTGATAATGAACGACGTCGAACTCGCCGAAAGGGAATTGCTCGAATTTAAGAAGGCTGGAGGGGACACGGTTGTCGATGCAACGGTCAGGGATATAGGAAGGGATCCCGAGGCGTTGAAAAGAATATCTCGATCAACGGGGATGAATGTTATTGCGGGGTGCGGCTATTACACCCAGGATACACACCCTCCTGACATGGAGCGGAAGACGGTCGATGAAATCAAGGATGAAATGGTACGGGACATAACCGTTGGTATGCAGGGTACTGAAATACGTGCCGGCGTCATAGGAGAGATCGGCACGAGCGAAGAGATCCATCCCCATGAAAAAAAAGTTCTCATTGCCGCATCGAAAGCGCACAATGAAACCGGTGTGGGCATCATTGTACACATCTACCCATGGGCACAAAACGGCCTCGAGGCCATAAAGATACTCACCGATAACGGTGTACCTCCAAACAAAGTGTCTATCAATCATGTGGATGTTGAGATCGATGTGGAGTACTGTAAAAAAATCGCAGATACAGGGGCATATTTCGAGTTCGACAATTTCGGCAAGGAGTACTTCATCGATAAGAGATATCGCGGGTTTGCAGGCGGGGTCTTTGCAAGGGACTTTGAGCGCGTCAGAGCATTGAAGGCGCTCATTGATGCGGGCTGCCTCTCGCACATATTTATGTCCTGTGATGTCTGCCTCAAAACCCTCCTTCACCGCTATGGCGGGTGGGGCTATGATCACGTACTTACCCACATCGTACCGATGATGCGCGAGGAAGGTATTACGGGGGAACAGATAGACACGATACTGAGAGAAAACCCTAAAAAATTTCTAGACATGACTACGTAGCAGCAGCGATTGTGCGACGAATACAACGAACATTGCCTTGAGGGAGATGCACTATGACAAAGGACGGAAGTTTTCCAAAGATTCCCGGTGGTGAGTTTGCAGAGCGTATGCAGGTTTTCAAGAGTAAAATGGGAGAGAATAGTATTGATCTCGTGGTCATTTTTTCCAACCTCCTGGATCCCTCTGCGGTGCGATATTTTTCGGATGTCTCCCCAATCAATGAGAGTGCCGCGATGGCGATTCCCCTCCACGGCGATCCCGTATTGTGCTCCGGGCAGGCCTGCCACGAATGGTCCAAGTTCAAGTCGAAGATCAGAGACGTACGGATCATGCCTGAAGTCGGGGAGGTTTCAGGTGTTGAGTACGAGATCGAGGGTCAGCTCGACTTCGAAGATCTTTTCAGAGAGTTGAAAAATAAATACCGTATCAAGAAGATCGGCATCATCGGTGATCTGATCTTTCCCCATGAAATCTACCGAAAGCTTGCCCGTGTCTTTTCAGGTGTTGAGGTTGTGAGTGCTGAGATGCTCATGTACGACATGCGAATGCAGAAGTCGAAAAACGAGATCGCATGCATACAAAAGGCCTGTGACATAATATCAGAATCTTTTGCCTATGCAGTGGGGAGGTTGAAGCCCGGTGTCACCGAGCTTGACATTCAGGCCGACATCGAGGGCCAAATGCTCCGTCTCGGAGCGGAAGCCTTTTGCAATTCATTTTCACCGATGATACCCTCAGGTCCCAAAAACTCGAATCTGTGCATGAACAGAAACACCCTCCGGAAGGTAAAGGAGGGGGAGATTATCGATTTACAGGCAGGGACACTGTACGAGGGATACAATGGCGTGATCTGTACACCCGTTGTGCTTGGCAAGATTCCTGAGGAGATTAAAAAGGCGGTCAACGTTGCGTATGAGTCCATGCAGGTGGTTGTAGAGAGGATGCGCCCCGGTACGGTTTCCACGGAATTGTACCGGGTGTACAGCGATTTTCTCAAGAAGAAGGGGTATCGGGAGTTCAGCCCTTACGGCTCGGTTCATTCTCTCGGTATGCTCGAGTGTGAGACCCCGTTCTTCTCCACCCACAGGGATGTGAAGATGCTGGAGAACATGGTTGTGGCCATCGATGTCTATTTCAAAGGTCTGCCCTGGGGTTCGTTCAGGATCGAGGATACCTTCATTATCCGGGAAGACGGGGCGGAGCTCGCCACGAAATTCAACAAGGATTTCATCCCAGCAACATTTACATAAAACAGGATGAAAGGAGGTGAGGGAGTCGGCTATATACCTCAGCAGCTTTTCTATTGTACATCATCAATTTTTCACAGGGGGTGCACATGAAAAAAAGACTTTTTGTTTTTGTATTGTGCGTGCTGTTGATCGTCCCGATGATGCTGCTCGCCAGCGGTGGGGCGAAAGGAGGGGCCAAGGAGAAGGTTACCATCCGTACCCTGACGTTTGAGGGCGTGGAAAAACCCAATCTCGATCTGGCTGCGGAGAAGTTCTCGGAGGAGAATCCGGGTGTCGAGGTGATCATCGAGTACACCTCCTACCCGACGACCCGTGAGAAGCTCGTGACCGAGCTTACCGCAGGCACCGGTCGGTACGATTTCCTCTTCATTCTCGACGACTGGATGCCCGAGTTCATGCGAAACGGGTGGCTCGAGCCGCTCGATGGCTACATCAAGGACGATCCGCCGACGAACTGGCCAGAGGACTGGCCCATCTGGGGCACCGAGGTGCAGACAGGAAAAGACGGTAAGCTCTACGCATTTCCCAACCACGGTGGTCCCCTTGGTTTCATGTACCGCAAGGACCTGCTGGAGGACCCGACAATGCGCGCAGCCTTCAAGAAGGAATACGGATATGATTTGCCAGACCCCAGCGAGTGGCGATGGGAGAAGGAGTTCAAGGATGCTGCCATGTTCGCTACGAGACCCGAGGAGAATTTCTACGGGCTCGCGTGGGGTGCAAAGCAGGGGGAGCAGCAGCTTGCGTATGAGTTTATAATCCTGCTCTGGGGATTCGGCGGCGAGGTGTTCGACGCGAAGTGGCGTCCGACCTTCAACAGCCCCTCAGGAGAGGCAGCGCTCCAGTACTATGTCGACAGCATCAACAAGTACAAGTTTGCGATGCCCGCTTCGACCAGCTTTGGAACCTTTGAAGCGGCGGAGCAGTTCATGGCAGGGAATACGGCGTTCAGCATCATGTGGACGTCCTTCGGTTCTCTCTTCGAGGGGGCGGACACCTCCAAAGTCAAGGGAAAGGTCGGGTACACCCAGCTTCCTGCCGGTATGAAGCCCAAGGGTCCGCATGCTGCAGCCAACGACTGGTGGTACTACGCAGTTGCTTCGTCGAGCAAGAACAAGGAGTGGGCATATCGGTTCGTGCGCTACATCTCGGAGCCCGAATGGCAGATGCATCTCCTCGAAACCGGTGGGTACCCGCTGCGTGTATCCATACTCCGGGACAAATCGCTCTACGACGAGTATCCCTTCCTGGAGACGGCCGAAAGTATTGCGGCAGTGGGTAAGCGGTGGCCGCTTATTCCCGAATTCTCCGAGGTAAATGATGCCCTTCAGGAGATGGCGTCCAAGGCAGTTGCCGGTATGGTGAGCGTCAAGGATGCCTTGAAGGAAGGAGAGGCGAAAGTAACGGCGATCATGAAGCGGGCCGGCTATTACTGAGAGCTGTGCTTGAGGAACAGACATTATGAAAGAACATCCGCCCCTAAAACATGGGGCGGATGTCCATTTTCCGGAGCGAGCGCATGGGCAACGATATTTTCCCTTCGGAACCTGCCTATGGATCGAAGAGATGGCGCCGTTCGCAGCGTGGCCACTGGCGAAAGCGGATTCCGAGGTTGATGACCCTCCCAACGGTTTTCATACTTCTGGCGATCGGCATTATGCCGCTCATCTATTCCCTTGCTTTGACCTTCCATGACTGGACGCTCGGCAGACCTGAGGGCGCCGTCTTCATCTGGTTCAAGAATTATGCACGTGTTGTCGGCGACGAGCGGTTCTGGGGATCTCTGAAGTCGAGTTTCATATTCACCGGAATGGCCGTGAGCGCGGAGTTTGCTTTTGGAATGGGACTGGCGCTCATCTTCACGCGAGGGTTCAGGGGAAACAGCGTGTTCAGAACACTCCTTCTCATTCCCATGATGCTGCCGCCCATTGTGGCAGGGCTCATATGGCGTTTCATGTACAACCCGCAGGTTGGTATCATCAATTACCTGATGCGGCTC
>Ga0209427_10003544_pt1 | contig 18276 bp, 15 predicted proteins | sample DeeMarSWOR136_30_FD_187465 | JGI IMG/M metagenome (GOLD analysis project Ga0209427, IMG submission 187465) | Marine sediment microbial communities from White Oak River estuary, North Carolina - WOR-1-36_30 (SPAdes) (version 2) | ecosystem: Environmental > Aquatic > Marine > Intertidal zone >...
TGACCCTCAGTACGGGATCAAAGCGTTCGACAGTAACGTCGTCAAAGTCATTTGGGACAGGGTGAAGGTGGACTTATACAGCCCTAGGAAACGGTACAACCCGGGACGAGAGGCCAAGATAGATTACCTCGCCCACTATGAGTCCGACCTAAAGCCGTTCCTCGGAGAGATCACGCTTAACGACACGCTGGTCAAGGACGAGGTGGGCCAATACAAGTACACCGTGGAGTCCATCATGGACTGGAGAAACGGGATAACCGAGTTCACGACCGACACCGCTGACGCGATTTTCGACAAGGTACTTGTTGAGATCGAGGTCGAGGATACTAGGATAGACGTCGGCGAGAACGCGGAGATCAGATGTACTGCCCGCTACGCCTACGACGACTCCGAGTTCTCGGGAGACATATCCTTTAAAGTCACCACCAAGGACGTCGTGGGGAAAGAAGACGTCACAGTATGGCGGATAGTGGACAAGAAATGGTTCCTGAACACCTTCGAGTCCAACTCCGTCGAGGTCATATGGGATAGAGTCAAGGTTGACATCGAGGCCCCGGATACCCGGGTCGACGTCGGCGAGGAGGTAAGCGTGGAATATAACGCCTACTACGAGTACGACGGCACGCCGCTGACGGAGGGAGAGGTGGAGCTCAACGCAGAGTCAATCAGGATGGATGACGTAGGCGACTTCACGTTCACGGTCGCCGAGGCGCATGGAAGTCTCCATGATATAAGCGTCGTGAAGGCCGATGACTTCACAGTGGTCTGGGACCGGGTGGAGTTCACCCTCGAGAGTCCCATAACACGCATCCTTAAATCATACATGGAGGAGCCTGCCATGATAGGGGTCTACGCCTACGATGGCTCACCCTTCGAGGGAAGTTATGAGTTAGAGTACATGGACCATAGCGGATTCAAGAATTACCGAGTCAAGGCTATGGAAGAGAACCTCTATGGGCTCAGCTACTTTACAACGGAAGAGGGGAGCATTCTTTACGACACCGTGTCCGTCAGGGAGAGCGTTTCTCAACTGATGCCGGGGACGCTCAAGATTACATACACCCTCACCTACGACTCGGATAACGCGCCTGTGACGGACGCCTTGGTCGCCGTGAACGGTGAGACATGTGCTTATCAGGGGGGAGGCGTCTACACGACGACGCTTAAATCGTTCCTGCCCATGACGACCACTAACACTCTGGTGGTTGTCGGAGACCAGCCGGTCTCCCAGTCGACTAACTCTCAACTCCTCTTAATGAACTCGGCCATTGTCGTGGTGTTGACCGCCGTCGTCGGCCTAGTCGCTTTTAAGGGGTTGTCCAGGAAAAAGAGGGGTGGTCACTCCCGTATCCAGCCCCCGTAGACCGGGTGCTTGCTGCATATCACCTCTATGAAAGCCGGCTTGCCGCCTGAGTTAGCCTTCAGGGCCCGTTTCAGCGCTGGGGCGACATCGTCCGGGTCCTCGACTCTCTCCGACTGGATGCCCAGGCCCTCCGCCACCCTTGCGCTGCTCTGGACCTCGTGGCTGGTGACCTCGTAGGTGTATGGGCTGTGGCCGGGCCCCCAGAACCCTGGGCCGTAGCCACCGAATCCGTCGTTGTTAATGTGTACGGTGGTTATCCCCATCTCGTTGCGGACCATGGCCTCCCAGTTGCCCATCTGGTAGCCGACGCCGGCGTCCCCCGTCACGCTGACCACCTGCCTCCCAGGCATCGCCAGCTTGGCCCCCATGGCGGCGCCCAGCCCGAAGCCTAGGGTGCTGACGTTGCCCCACCCGAGGAAGCCGTGGGGCACCCTGGCCCTGTAGACGGTGCTCAGCTGGTCCCTGGTGTTGCCGGACTCGTGGGTTACGAAGCTGTTCTCCATGTCCAGCACGTTCATCATCTCGGCGTAGACCCTGTACGGGTTGACAGGCTTCTCGCCTGACTCCATCCACGGGCCGTACTTTTCGTGGAGAACCCTCCACGAATCCTCGATCTCCTTCACCAAGACCTCGTTTTTCTTGGGCGCCCCCTGTCTCTCAAGCTCGGCGGCGAGCTGACGGAGCACGAGCTTTGCGTCTCCCAGGACCACGTGGTCCACCGCGTAGTCGCAGTTGATGTCGGACTCGTCCACGGTGCACTGGATGATCTTCTTGCCCGCTACGTCGGGGATGCCGTGCATGAAGTGGCTGGGCGTGAACCCCACGCCCACGGCCAGCACCAGGTCCGCCTTCCTGAGGAACCTCTCGGCTGGTTCCCCCCTGACGCCCAGGGAAAGCGGGTGGTCCTCAGGGAAGGCACTCTTGGCCTTCAGCGTCGTCAGCACGGGGAGCTGGGCCAGCTCCGCGAACTCCCTGAGCTCGCTGCACGCGTCTGAGTTGAAGACGCCCTGGCCGACCCAGAGCAGGGGGCTGCGAGCCGCCCTCAGAGCCTTCATCGCCTTCTCGACGTCCGAGGGGTCGCCTTGGGACCTCCAGCCCTGGACGGGCGTGTAGCTAAACTCTTCCTCATCGTACTGACCGAGCCCACGGGGGAGGCTCAGGAGGACGGGAGACGGCCTGCCCGTCTTGAGCTGCGTGAAGGCCCTCCTCATGTACTCTGGCACCCTCTCCGCCTTGTTTATGTAGCTGAGCCACTTGGTCACACTCCGGAACGCGTCCTCTATGTTGAACCTCTCGCGTCCATACACTGAAGGCAGGACGCCGTCGGTCAGGCACAGCAGGGGCACGGAGTCCTCGTATGCCTGCGCCAATGCGCCGTACGCCATCTGGGTCCCGGCCGCGTTCCCTCCACCCATGACGCCGCAGACGCCGAAGGCCTTCCCGTCGCTCACCCTGCTGAAGCCGTCCGCCACGGCGACGGCGTAGCGCTCGTCCCTCACCATGAAGTTCTTGATTCCCTCCTCGCCGCAGGCGTTCCCGAATACGTGAGTGGGGAAGGTGCTGACCCACCCCACCCCCTCCTTCTTCAATATCCTGACCAGGCCGTTAGCTGCGTTTACCTTCAACCAGATACCTCACATGCATTTCCGTCTCTGGGTAGAAAAAATCACCGAATCGTCGTTCAGGGAAGGGCTGTCTTATATGAATAGGGGCTGAAGTATCCTCTGATGCTGCTTTGAATATAACCGGATTGATCATCGGAGTCGTGGTGGGGAGCATCGTGACGGCGCCGTTCCTCTGGCTGGCCGGCAAATGGATAGTCGGAGGAGATAAGGCGAGGTTCATGGACGCGGTGTGGATAGGCATCTTGGGCGCGGTGGTGAACGCCGTCATAGGCGAGGTCGTGGGGGGCGGCGTCGGGTCCCTGGCCCAGCTCGTCGCTTACCTGTACTTGGTGAAGACCTACTACGAGACTGGGTGGGGGAACGCCGTGGTGATATCCATCCTGGCCGTGGTCATCATGACCGCGGTGCTCATCGTGTTAGGGATGGTGTTGGGCATCAGCCTCGGCGGAACTGGGTTCGGCCCACCCTTCTAAATCAAAGAAAAGGGGTTATTTTTTCCATTTATCGCCGATGGGGTAGATGTCTCCGGGTATGTTCTTGTAGGTGTGCTGGCTGAGGTCCGCCGGCCCGAGGCCCGGCGCGTCGACCACGACGATGCTCCCCGCGGCGTCGTTGTAGTAGGCCCTGAAGTGGACGCGGGACTTTATAGCAACGATCTTCAGGTCGTTGAGGCTCAGGTCCACCGCAGGGAACATGGCGTCGTCGAGCACCTGGTGGAGCGTGGGCGTGAGTATGACGTGGTTGTTTTTGCCGAAGCCCAGCACCGCTGTTACCCCCAGCCTCTTCGTTTCGCCTCTGCTCATGGGGCCCGTGTTTACGTAGCTGCATTCGCCGAGGTACTCCAGGGTGCCCTTGATCTCTACTGGTTTCCCGGAGTAGTAGTCAGCGTGTCCGCCCACTTTTACTTTGACCTTGTCTCCGACCTTTGCCTTCCCCAGCTTCTTTATGGCTGCCTCGTCGCTTATGGTCGCGATGCAGAAGTCGGTTGCCCCCTGCTCTATGAGCTCCGTGAGGACGTGGGTGCTGTCGCCCATCCTGTCGCTGTGGTCAGCTACGATGACGGGAGTCTCGCCGGCCCTAGCCAGCTCGATGGCCTCCGCCACCCCCTCCCTAGTCTTGGGCAGCTTCTTGCCGGCGAAGGGTTCGCGCAGGCTCCATATGTAGCCTGAGACGTCCTCAGCGATCCTCTCGGCGAGGGCTGCGTCGCCGTCGGTGACGGCGATGACTGTGGCGCCGACATCCGGCACGTCGGCGTAGGCGAACCCGAAGGCTACGCTGACGCAGTAGCATTTCTCTTCTCTGCGTTCCCACTCCCGCGCCCTGTCCATGATCTCCTTGGCGGGGGACTCACCTGTGCCCTGGTAGACGCTGGGGGTCATCACGCCGGGCTTCCTCAGCGCCATGGTGGGCTTAAAGCCGCCTCTTACGGTCTCTATCATGCACCTGGCGGCGGTGTATCCTATCTCCTCGGAGTCAACGTGTGGGTAGGTCTTGAGGATGAACACCGCGTCGGCGGCGTCGGTCAGCTCGCTGTCCTCGTTGGCGTGGAGGTCCAGCGTCACCATGATGGGGATGCCCCCGACCGTGGCCCTGGCCCTGCGCACTATCTCCGCCTCCGGCCTGGGGTGCCCGGTGGCTGCCATGGCTCCGTGGAGCGCAAGGAGTACGCCGTCCAGCTTCCCTGCCTCCCTGAGGCCGTCGGCTATGCCGAGGCTGTACTTGTCGAAGCACTCCTCGGTGAGCCAGCTCCCGCTGGAGCCGCCGCGGCTGCTGGAGGCGGCGAGTATGCCGACGAGCTCCACGTCGTCCTCCTCCTCGGCTGCCTTGATGAAGCCGTTTATGTAGTTGGGTATTCCCCTCTTAGACTCCATGACGTCTTCGCCGTGGTACACCTTACCTGCCTCGAAGTCGTACACCGTGGTGGGCCTCGGGCAGAAGGTGCAGGTCTCGTGACTGAAAGATGCTACAGCTATCCTCAATGTGTTCACGGGTGATCATCGACCCACTGGGGCAATAAATCATGCGATCTCTGCTTCGAGGAACCCGACGCCCGCCCCCGTCACCCTGACCTTGACGAACTCGCCGAGCCCCGCGTCGGTGTCTACGGCCACCGCCTTGTAGGCGTAGTTGCGGCCCACCTTGGACCCGTCTCTGCCGGCCTCGTCGAGCAGTATCACGCCCTCCCACCCGATCCAACGCATCCCAGTCTCGACGGAGAGCCCCTTCCACAGCGTTGTTAGCCTCCTCGAACGCGCCTTGGTCTCTCTGCCGTGGAGCCTCCCCGGCATAGCCGCGGCTTCCGTCCCAGGGCGCTCCCAGTAGCGTGAGATGTTGAGGACGTCTGGGCGAAGCCACCGGATCAGGTCGAGTGAGTCCTGGAACTGCTCCTCGGTCTCGCCGGGGAACCCGCAGATGATGTCGGTCGACACCCCGAGGTGCTCGTGGGAGGCCCTGAACCTGGTGACGAGCCCCCTGAACTCGTCCACCGTGTATCTCCTGCTCATCTCCCTGAGGACGATGTCGTTGCCGGACTGGACCGGGACGTGCAGGAACTTGTACACCTTCTCGTTCCTATAGGACTCTATTAGCTCGTCGAGTATGGGCAGCGCGCTGTTGGGGGTCATCATGCCGACCCTTACCCGGAACTCGCCTTCGACGCCCGTGACCTCGTCGAGGAGCATGGGGAGGGTGGTTCCCTCGTGGTTGTACGCGGCGGTGTCCTCCGCCGTCAACCACACCTCCCTGCAGCCGTCGGCGACTGCCTTCCATACGTCGTCGACTATCTTCTCGGCGGGGAAGGAGCAGAGCCTGCCCCGTGCGTGCTTGACGATGCAGTAGCTGCAGTCTCCCAGGCATCCGCTGCAGATCGGGGCTATGTGGACGAGCCTGTTTGTACGGACCCTGGGGAGGCAGGTCCTCTCGGTGGGCTCCCCCTCGATGTATACCACCCTTTCTCCACGGAGCGTTTTATCCACCGCGTCGACGATGTGCTCTATGTCGTCTGGCCCAACCAACGATGCCCGGGGCGCCACCTCCTCGACGTGACTCTGCATGGCTTTCGGCATGCAGCCGGCCACGATGAGCGGTTTCCCGGACCCGTAAAGCTGCTTGACGTGTTTCGTTACCTTGGTCTCCGTTGGCGTCTTCACTATACATGTGAGTAGTATGTTGAGGTCCGAGTTCACCGGTATCTGGGCTAGTATGTATCCCTTCTCTTTCAGCAGTCCTTTCGCTATCTCTGCGTCGGCGGTGTTGGCGCTGCACCCGTAGGATCGCACGTAGATTTTGGGCATCTGTTTGTCCCTGATTGGTTAAGCTTGGTGTGTTTTAAACGGTGCGGACGCGTCTTGTTTTTAAATGGATTAGTGTCTTTGGTACTTTCCCGTTCCGTTTGTATCGCATTTTTTATAAATTGTTTAAATGAATTAGAATGAGACCTATTTTAATAAATTTGTTAAAACATGATATAGTATTGTGAGTGTTTTAAATTCTTATGCTATATCTATGGGCTTCATTTTGCTACATGAGAAAGGAGTTATTCTCATGAGTTGAGAGTATTTAAATTTGTTCTAAAAAGTTGAGAACAACTTTATACCTTTAAATAAACAGTGAATGTCAAGGCATTCCCAGATGTTATTAGAAATGCATTATATTCCTATGTCGCTGCCAATACACACGCCTAGTTGAGACAAAACAAGGCTGTGTATGATAATATCGAAGGGCGCAATAATGGGGGAGAACAAAGAGACATGGTTTTAATTGAAAAGGCGCTTAGCCTGCAGCGCCGAAACGTCGACCTAGTCACGTACACTGGGGTCGACGCAGCCAAAGACACATGGGTGACCAACACTTTCTATACCGAGATAAAGCAAGCCATGGTCAGCGTCACAGGCTTCGTAAACGGCCTAGCTACCAACTTCCGGGGGTTCATGGGAAACGTGAACGCAGCCGTGATAACCACCCTGGGCGAGGGCATCAAGCCCAGGCTCAGCCACCAGATCTCCATCGCCATAGAAAGAGACCTAGTTAAGGAACCAAAGCCGGGAGGACTGGGGTTGAAGAACACCAAGCTATATGACATGGAGCCTTTCGCCGGACCCGAGAAGCACGTCGACTTGGGCATCGAGCTCTACGACATCGAGTCAAGCTGGAAGTAGCGGTCCCCTTACCCTATTTTTAATAACTTCTTGTATCGCTCATAGATGCTTATGCCTGAGCCACCTGCCTCGGTCCTTCCCTTTCTTATGGAGTCGATGACGTCGCGTAGCTCGGTGGACGGAGTGTCGATGATCGTGTAGGCTCTCCCAATGGTGTCGGGTATGTGGGCGTCGCTTCCTCCTGTCACCGGTAGCTTAAGCTCTTCGGCTAGCTTCCTGTTGAGACTGCATATATAGCCGTAGGGGAACTGGGCGCTGTTGGCTACCTCCACGGCGTCTAGGTTGGCGTTCTTGGTGTCGTTGATGGAGACCCAGCTCCGTGGGAGACCATAGGGGTGGGCCAGGATCGCGGTCGCCCCCTGGTCATGTATCTTTTCTATGGTCTCGGCTATGCTGAGGCCCATGGGGATGGGTTCGTTGGGGTCCAGCGCGAGGACGTGGGCGCCGCGCGCCGTCACCTCTAGGGCCGGAACCACTACCAGGTCGCCCTTCTTCTCGAGTGCCTCGGGTAGCCCTTCTATGGTGTCGTGGTCGGCCAGCGCGTAGCCTTGGAACCCGGCCTCCTCGATGCACCGCGTTATGGTATCTATGGAGTTCACGCTGTCCCTGGAGTGGACGGAGTGGACGTGGAGGTCGAGGGTGATCTTCAAAGGGTCTCCTATTCCTATCCCTTCGCCCGCGTTATACGTATTATCATTGCTTCCTCTAGGGCCTCGATCTCGTCGTCTGGTATCTGCTGGAAGAGCGGCTCTGGTTTAACTAGCTTCGCACCTGTTTCCAGTGATGTCAACGCTTGTTCTAGGGACTGGTCCCGGGTTAAGCCGATGAGTTCGTACACCTTCTCTGCTTTGAAGGGCAGGACGGGCTCCATTAGGACTGCTATGGCCTTGGTCAGCCAGACGCAGTTATGTATAACGTTGGCGGCTTCCTCGGGGCTCTCCTTTACCAGCTTCCACGGCTCGTGGACCTGGATGTACCTGTTCCCATAGTCCGCTAGGCCGAGGACGGCGTCGCATATCTTCTTGAACTCGTACTCGTCTAGGCCGTCCCTGATGGCCTCGACGGCTTCATCTACTTTCTGTCTAGCCTCCGCGTCCACGGTTCCTTCGGGGAGGGCCCCGTAGTTACGGTGGGCGAAGAGCAGGCTGCGGTAGATGAAGTTGCCGAGGCTTCCGACGAGCTCCTTGTTCACCTTGTCGCCGTAGGTTCTCCAGTTGAAGTCCAGGTCCCTGGTGTGACCCGTGTAGCTGACTATGTAGTACCGGAGGGCGTCGGGGTCCAGCCCGTTGGCGAGGTAGTCTTCGTCGACCCAGACCACGTAGCCGCGGCTCTTGCTGAACACGTGCCCCTCCACCTTCATGGTGCCTGAGGCGGCTATGGCGTCGGGTACGCTGTAGCCTGAGCCCTTGAGCATCGCGGGCCAGAAGAGGCAGTGGTGATAGACTATGCCTGGGCCGATGAAGTGGATCAGCTTCCCGGGGCCCTTCCAGTAGTGCATCCAGTCGCCGCTGGTCCTCTCCGCCCACTCCTCCGTGCTCTGTATGTAGCCTATGGGGGCGTCGAACCATACGTAGAGCACGAGGCTCTCGTCGCCGGGGAACTTGATGCCCCAATCGATGTTCCGGGTGATGTTCCAGTCCTGGAGGCCCTGCTCGAGCCACTGCTTTGCGTAGTTCTTAGCGATGTCTGTGCCGTCCAGTCCATCTAGGAACCCTCTGAGGAAGTCCTCGAAGGCTGTGAGCTTCAGGAAGTAGTGGCGGGTTTCCTTCATCTCGGCCTTGGCGTCGCATATGCTACAGTGGGGGTCTAGGAGTTCGCCTGGCTCTAGATAGCGTTGGCATCCCTGGTCGCACTCGTCTCCGCGGGCGCTTGCCCCACAGTGGGGGCACGTGCCCCTTAGGTACCTGTCGGGGAGGAACCTCTGGCAGTTGGGGCAGTAGGGGAGGGTGACGTCTCTCGGGTAGATGTATCCGTTGTCGAGTAACTTCTGAGCGATCTCCCGCGTCCTGGCGTGGTTGAGAGGGTGGTCGGTGCTGCCGTAGTTGTCGAAACGGATTCCCAACTGGGGCAGTATCGTCTTGAAGTGGCTGTGGTATTTCTCCACGACCTCCTGGGGGGTGACCCCCAATTCCTCGGCCTTCACCGTTATGGGGGTTCCGTGGGTGTCGCTTCCGCAGAAGAACACCACGTCCTGTCCCAGCTTCTTCAGGTATCTTACGAAAACGTCACCGGGTACGTATGTCCGGAGATGTGCTATGTGCATGGGCCCGTTCGCGTAGGGCAGCCCACAGGTCACGAGGACCTTCTCATCCAAGGGGTACTTGTGGGGTTTATTTTCCTTGAGTTTCTTGCACCTCTGCAACTTAGGATAGTTTACTATACTTAAGGTTAATCCAACAACAAGCGCATTTAGTGGTTGAGTGAAGATCTACACGGTTTATCTTCTTCTACTCGTTAACCCTATTCAATTGGGGGCAGGCTGAGGAAAAAATGAAGATATGCATCCTAGGTGGAACGGGCAGCATGGGAACCGGTCTGACGAGCAGATGGGTTCTAAACCACGACATATTCATCGGGTCCAGAAGCCTCGAGAAGGCCCAAGACATAGCTGGACAGCTGAGAAGATTGGCTCAAGGGTTCTACCAGAACGAGATGGAGGGGTCCATCACAGGGTTGGAGAATAAGGACGCTATCGGGGAGGCAGAGGTGGTTGTTATCTGCTTCCCGCCGCAGGCGACGCTGCCCGCGTTATCCGACCTCAAGGATCACCTCTCCAGGGACCAGATAGTCATCTCAACCGTGGTGCCCATGACGCGGAGGGACAAACTGTACTACTTCTCGTCGATGGGCGTCGAAGGCGACAGGTCGGCGGCGGAGGTGGTGCAGGATCTTGTAGCGCCCATCCCCGTGGTCTCCGCCATGCAGACTGTTCCAGCCGCGTACCTGAACAACATCGACGCCGTCCTGAACCTCGACGTCCTCGTCGCCGGCGACAACGAGGTCTCGGTAACCGTCGTCTCGAGGTTGATAAGGGATATCCCCAACCTTAGGCCGCTGAAGGTGGGCCCGCTGGTGAACTCCAAGTTCGTCGAAGCGATAACCCCGCTGCTGCTCAACGCCGCCATACTCAACGGGCTGCACGACCCGTCGATCAGGATAGTGCCCTGGTTCCCGACTCCCGATTAGAGAATGGTCTTAGTGAAACCTTGATGTTACATGGTTTCTCCCAGAAACCAGGCACGTCTCTAGGATTCATGAAGAGGGGCTTCTCTGGTTCTCCGATTTTGCTGTGAAATCATGATTTGGATTACCATTTCTCCAACGTATATACCGAAAATGGTACCGATTTGCACAATCAGGATCGTTAGCAGGCGTCTCATCATCGTTTCTTCGTCCTCATGATGATTAGACTCCATACTATCCACTCTAGTGCAGAGACTATCGTGGATATCCAAAACAATTCAAAGAGTTCATCGATCATACTTTCGTCTCCACCTTGTCGAGATTTCTTGAAGAATTTCGTAGGCGGGTCTTTTCATATCGCACTTTCGCAGCCGGTCTCTCAATTTCAGGATCGTGTTCATGCCAGCCAACCCCCTAGCGGATGAGGTGTCCAAGTTTCTGTATGGGTCGGGGCGCCCATCTCTACTTGCTACTGTTAAAGACTGACATATAGAATTTCTCCGGCAGCCGAGGAGAGCGCGTCAAGAAAGTTTTTAGTTCTTTATTCCTGTCATTTCGGTTAAAACTGTGGGCCTTAGATGCACGCCCAGCTTTTTTTCATGTAGCCCTTATCAACGTGTGTAGGCATCTGGGAGCTACTTCAATTTCTCGTACTCTGCCATGAAACTTCTAATCATAGACGCCTTTGCCTCGGGCTCCTGGAAGCTGGTCTCGACGGAGTTGAGGCTTATCTGGAACAGTTCTTCCACCGTGAACCCCAGTTTCCGGTGGAGCTGGAGGTACTCGTTGTTCATGTCCGTGCCGAACATGGGAGGGTCGTCGCTGCTCACGGAGACCCTGATGCCTTGCTCGATGAACCGCCTGATGGGGTGCTCATCCCATGAACGCACCGCGCCGGTCCTGAGGTTGCTGACCGGGCAGGACTCTATGGTTATGCCTTTTCTGGCTATAAGTTTCATTAGTTCAGGGTCTCGTCCGGCTGCTACGCCGTGGCCTATCCTCTCCGGGTTGAGGTGCTCGACGCACTCCCAGACGTAGTCTGTGCCCGCCCCCTCCCCCTGATGAGCCGCTGTGTGTAGCCTCATCCCCCTGGCTCTCCTGTAGCACTCCCTGTATGGCTTGGGGGGGTAGCCGAGTTCGCTTCCCCCCGTGTCGATGGCGACGACGTTGTCGCCCTTCTCCTCGATGAGGTCCAGCACCTTCATGCCTATCTCCGGCCCGTAGTTCCTAACGAGGTCCACCCGTATGGTGCAGGTGACGCCGAAGTCCCTCTCGGCTCTCCTGATGCCCCTGTTGATCGAGTCCACAATCAAGCCGTAATCCAGGCCCCGCCTCACGTGGTCCCACGCCGAGAGCAGCGCCTCGACGTGCCTGACGTTGCACACTGCTTGGGATTCCATCATCTCGTACGTGATCCTCTCGTAATGGGACTCTCTTGTGATGGAGTCGTTCACGGTGCTGTAGACCTCTAGGAAGTGGGTGAAATCGCTGTAGTCGTAGAAATCCTCGAGATCCTCGACGGTCCCGTAGGGAAGATCCATGCTGCTGTCCTCTATGAGCCACAGAAACGTCTCCGGCCTGGTGGAGCCGACGATGTGGACATGTTGCTCTAGCTTTGGCAGCGCCTTGATGACTTCCTCAGCCGACATTAAACGGTATATTGAGGAGACGGATAAAAGATCATTCCTCGGGGGACTGGCCATAGCACTCCTTGACGAGCAGACCGAAGATCACCGGCGTCGCCACGGCTGCGCCCAGGATCATCATGTTTGACGCGCCGTAGCCCCCGGTGACGTCCACCAGCGCGCCGTAGACCGGCGTTATGACGCTGAACCCTATAGTGCCTGCGCCGTTAACGATCCCGAGGCCTATAGCCGCGGTCTCGGGCGGCAGCGTTTCTGGGATCATGCTGAAGAAGAGAACCCAGAAGCTGACGCAGAAGTTGAGGGTGAACGACAGCGCCATGTACAGGGCAAGGGGCGTGGAGGCCGGCAGGAGGAAGAAGACTGCGAGCGCCGCTGTGTATAGGCTCGCGAAGCCCACGAGAGGCAGCTTCCTGCTCCTGAGCCTGTCAGAGACTGAGGCGACGATTATGCACCCCGGGATTCCCGCGAGGGTGCCGACGCTGGCAATCTGACCAACTTGGAGGTAGGTAAAGCCCTTAGCGTCCATGAGGTACTGTGTCACCCAGTTCATGAACACCCAGCCGGTGCTCGCTAGGATAAAGCCAGCGAGAAAGGGATAGATCCTGCGGTCCCTGATCACGGAGCTGACCAAGTTGAGTATGGAGCCTCGGCCAGTGTGGCGGGACGCCTGAAGCTCCTCCCTGTCCTTGAGGATGAAGAAGTTCATCATCCAGTTGACGACGAGTATCGCGCTCATCCCAAGGTAAAGCTTCCTCCATCCGCCCAGCGCCTCCATGGCTATGGGGAACCCCATGTAGGATACGGAGTTACCTAGGCCGCTTGACGCGCTGAGTATCCCTATCGCGGTCGCCTTCTTGTCTGCAGGGAACCATGTGGAGACGAGCTTGACGGCGTTGATGTAGAAGGTGCTGCACCCTATACCCACGAGGAACTGGGCTGCGAAGAGGAGGCTGTAGCTCCTGCTTACCCAGAACAGGAAGACGCCCACGACGGTCATCGCGGTGAACCCGAGTATGGTTTTCTTCGCCCCGAAGGTGTCGCTGAGTATGCCGCTGGGGAGCTGCATCAGGCCGTAGACGAAGAAGTACGCCGAGACCAGGAGCCCCATGGCGCCGTGGCTTATGCCCAGCTCGTCGATGAGGATCGGCGTCAGTGCACCGGCTGCGCTGCGGAGGAAGTTCTCGACGAAGTAGGTGACGCAGATGGAAGCCAGCAGCATTACGGCGTAGTATCTGCTCTTCTCCAACGATATCTCGCTCTCGGAGTAATGCACAGCCTTAAACCTATCGAAACGTGGAGCCGTGAAACATTTATCGTGTACACGACTAGATTTAACCATGATTGGTGAATGGAAAGCCGACATAGGCATCATCGGCGGCACCGGCGTATATGACCCAGAGATCATCGATGACGCCAGGGAGGTGAAGGTCTATACGCCCTACGGCGCCCCGAGCAGCTTCGTCACCCTCGGCAACTACAAGGGAAGGGCCATAGCATTCATACCCCGCCACGGATCGGGGCACCAGATACCGCCCCACAGGATCAACTACAGGGCCAACGTATGGGCCATGAAGCAGTTGGGCGTGGAACGGATCGTGACGAGCAGCGCATGCGGCAGCCTACGAGAGGATTACAGGCCGGGGGACTTCGTCATCACCGACCAGTTCATCGACAGGACCCGTAAGCGCCTCGACACCTTCTACGAGGGAGGCGTTGTGGGCCACGTCTCCAGCGCCGACCCCATCTGCCCCCAACTCCACGGCCTCTTCGTGGAGCAGGCGGAGAAGCATGGTTACCTTGTCCACTCGGCGGGTACCTACGTATGCATCGAGGGCCCCAGGTTCAGCACCAGGGCCGAGTCCAAGCTGTTCAGGCAGTGGGGTTGCGACATCATAGGCATGACGCTTTATCCGGAGTGTGTGCTGGCCCGGGAGGCCGAGATATGCTATGTCTCCATAGCCATGGTCACCGACTACGATGTTTGGGCGGATAAGCCGGTGAGCAGCGACGAGGTCGTGGAGACCATGCTAAAGAACAGCGAGAGGTTCAAGACGCTCATCATGGACGCGCTACCGCTGATCCCCGAGGAGCGAACATGCGGCTGCGGCTCCGCCCTCTCGCAGGCTCTGCTCTAGATACCTTCTTATCGTCCCCCGCCTTTTTTCCCGTCTATGAGTGGTAAACGGTTCGTCTTCATGGTCCTCGAGGAGCATCCCTATGGGAGGGAGATGTTGATGCAGCTCCTGGAGGCAGGCCACGTCCCCACGGCGTTGATAGAGGAGGCCAGCCCCGTAGCGGATGAGGAGTGCGAGAAGTTCCTGGTGAGGATCAAGGGGCACCGGGTCGCCCCCACATTCACTGAGCTGCTAGGGGATATGGACGTGCCGCGGTACAAGGTGCCCCACCACAACAGGCGGCGGTGCAGGAAGCTCTTGGAGGAGCTGAAGCCCGACTTGGGAGTCCTGGGTGGGACAAGGATCCTCAGGAAGAGGATACTGGAGATACCGCCGGATGGCATGCTCAACAGCCACCCCGGGCTGCTGCCGGAGGTCAGGGGCTCAGCTTCGGTGGCGTGGTCAATCTACCACGACATCCCCATCGGCAGCACCTGCCACTTCATCGACTCAGACATAGACACTGGGGATATAGTGGCTAAGAGGGTGATACCCGTCCACAGGGGCGACACCTACGAGCTCCTATGCTGGAAGACCCTGGTCATGGCCGGCGCCCTCATGACGGAGGCCGTTACCATGTGGAGGAAAGACGAAATCACGCGGACTTCCCAAGGCGAGAGCGAGCTACCTACCTTTAAGGTGGCGCCACCCGAGGTCCTTGAGGTCGTCTACAGGAAGCTGGCCGAGGGCACATACAGGCACTTCGTGGACTGAGCCCCAAGAAGGCAGGGTTTCGACCGAAGGACCGCAACAGGTTTGGTGCGCGGGGTGCGACTGCGAACAAGATAATAGATATAAGATTATTGGATGACTGAATATTGGAGGAAGGGTTGTAGATGTCATTTCATGTTTCGGAGGATGACCCGCGCCTGCACGTGGAGAACATCAAGTACCCCGGCGAGACGGGGAACATCCTCGCATATTACGCTAAGCCCAAGGTTGATGGGAAGCTGCCCGGTGTGGTCGTCATCCCCGAGATATGGGGCCTCGTACCCCACATCGAGGAAGTCGCGAGACGTGTAGCTTTAAAGGGGTTCCTGGCCGTAGCCCCGGACCCCCTCTCCCCCCTAGGGGGGACCCCCGACGACGTCGATGAGGCTCGGACGCTGATGAGGGAGCTCGACGACCAGGAGACTACGAAGAACCTGGTAGCCGCGGTGGAGTACCTGAAGACGCGTCCCCAGGCGTCGGGGAAGGTGGGGGTCACGGGCTTCTGCTGGGGAGGGGGTATGACTAACCAGGTCGCGGTCAACTCCCCGGATGTGCAGGCGGCGGCCCCCTTCTACGGAAGGCAGCCCGCCCCCGAGGACGTCCCCAAGATAAAGGCGTCGATGCTCATCCACTACGCCGGTGACGACGAGCGCATCAACGCGGGCATCCCGGAGTTCGAGGCGGCTCTAAAGAAAGCGTCCATAGACTACAAGATACATATGTACGAGGGGGCCCAGCACGCCTTCTTCAACGACACGAGCGCCCGATACCACGAGGAGGCAGCTAAGCTCGCCTGGGAAAGGACGATAACGTTCTTCAAGGACAAGCTGAAGACCTGAGCGCCGTCACATCGCTTTCTGCCGCCTCCACAGGGCGGCTACCTCTGAGACAAAGGGCTGACAGTGAGCGAAGAACCGTTTATAGCCAGCGCAGAGGTAGTTCAGTCCCGTCTCTCCGTCCGGCGTCGCGATGAAGCGGTTCCTGGGGCACTCGCCGTTACACATGGCTCTGACGTCGCATTCCTGGCAGTAGCGTGGCAGTGTCTCCTGTTTGGCTCGCCCGAACGCCCTCTGCGCCGGGCTCTCGAGCAGCTCAACTAGAGGCGTCTCTCTGATGTTCCCGAGAAGATGTTCGGGGTCGACGAAGTGGTCGCATGAATAGAAGTCCCCGTTGTGTTCTACGACGGGTATGTCGCCGCAGGTCGGACGGAAGATGCAGAGAGAGTGCTCTTGGTTGAAGGCTGTCCTGGCGGCCTCCTCGAATATCTGCACCTTGACCCGCCCAATATCTCCTTCAATCCACTCGTCGAAGACTGTGCACAGGAACTCCCCCCAAGCCTCAGCCGGCACGCTGGTTTGGCTGACGCCGCCTTTGCTGTCCGGCTCCACCAACGGCAGAAAGGTAATGTATTGAGCGTTTATCTGCTTGAAGAACCGATAGACCTTGAGGGGGAGCCGTACGTTATCTGCGTTAACTACACACAGGATGTCAGTGTAGACTCCATGCTTTTGTAGGAGCCTGTACCCATGCATCGCCTGCTCGTGAGTCGGTTTCTGATCCTTGGTGACGCGGTACAGGTCATGCATCTCCGGTGGGCCGTCTAGGCTGAGCCCGACAGCGAAACCCTCTCTAGCGAAAAAGCGGCACCACTCCTCATCTAGGAGGGTTCCGTTGGTTTGAATGCCGTTGACGATGCTTCTGCCTGGGGGCTGATGCTTGCGCTGCAACGCCACAATCCTGCGGAAGTAGTCCAACCCCAGAACCGTCGGCTCCCCACCGTGCCAAGAAAACCTGATCACTGCCTCCGGGGATGCGTCGATGTGCTGGACAATGTAGTCCTCCAGGGTCTCGTCAGTCATTTGAAACTTTTCGTCTTTCGGGTAGAGATGTTCTTTCTCTAGGTAGTAGCAGTAGCGGCAATCCAGGTTGCAGAGGGCGCCAACTGGTTTAACGAAAACTTGGAACTCACGGGACGCTTGGACCATTTCTTATCCCTAGGCATACTGTTTGGATAAAACTATGGATTATGAAGACGGTGTAGGAGACAAGGCTGTCCTTGAGGCACCTCTCGTTGAGCCGAGGCCCTCCGTCTCGTCGCTCTACACCATGAGGGCCCTCATCTCACTAAGCCTCCTTAACGGCGTGGCCCCCGAACTCCCTCCTGACGGCCGCGACGACCCTCCCTGCGAAGGTGTCCTCCTGCCTGGACCTGTACCTCATGAGTAGAGAGAGGGCTATCGAAGGGGTTGGGACCCCGAGCTCCATGGCGGCCTCCACCATCCAGCGCCCGGTCTCCCCTCCACCGACCTCACCAGTCAGTGTGTCGAGCCCCGGATCGCCCTCCAGTGCATCGCCGAGAAGCTCCAGCATCCAGGACCTTATGACGCAGCCGTTGTTCCAGTCCCTTGCGATCGCAGCCATGTCGAGCTCGTAGGGTGCCGACCGGAGCATCTCGAAGCCCTCGCCGAGGGCTTGGAGCATGGCGTACTCGATGCCGTTGTGCACCATCTTGACATAGTGGCCGGAGCCGCTGGGACCGCAGTGCAGCCACCCGTCGGGCCGAGCCAAGCTCTCTATGAGGGGGATCACCGCCTGGTAAGCCTCCTCGGATCCTCCGACGGTGAGGTTCACCCCCTTCTCCGCTCCCTCCAACCCCCCGGAGGTTCCCACATCCAAGAGCGACACTCCTCTTCCCTTCAGTCTCTCCGCCCGCCTGACCGAGTCCTTGTAGTGACTGTTCCCCCCGTCTATGAGTACGTCCCCACCTCCCAGTGCGGGTTCCAGGCCGTCGATGACTGTCTCCACCGGAGCACCCGCGGGAACCATTATCCAGATCACCCTCGGAGGGGGGAGTGCTCTCGCCAGCTCCTCAAGGGAGTTGACCTTCTCTGCACCTAATTCCCCCGACTCTGCTACCGCCAAGGGGTTGATGTCATAAACGACAACCTCATGCGCCTTCAGGACTCTGGCAACCATCCTGAGGCCCATCCGTCCAAGGCCCACGAATCCGACCTTCAACTCAACCGTCATAAGGTTCCCGGGGTGATCTTAAGGCGTTTTCCGAGGTCGCCTCGTCGAATTTATCTCATATTCGTTGAGTTTTGGTAACCCGAGCCACGTAAATGACGGTATCTCCGAATCGGTAGGGAGCGATGAACCGGATCTACACTTTCTTGGCTCTATCGTAAAGAATTATATCTTGCACCTCCTTTTTGGGGGATGATAGTCTTGAGCGACGAATTGTTCAACAGGTCCAGTGGCAGGTCACAGGATAGGGATAGCCGGCTCTGGGTCATAGTAATAATATTCATGATCATAAACGTGGGGGTGCTCAGCTACTTCACGTACTTCAGGGAGCCCGACGGCGCCGATGTCGACGCACTGAACGCGGAGCTGGACAGCCTCAGGTTCCAGCTC
>Ga0209427_10003546_pt1 | contig 18273 bp, 12 predicted proteins | sample DeeMarSWOR136_30_FD_187465 | JGI IMG/M metagenome (GOLD analysis project Ga0209427, IMG submission 187465) | Marine sediment microbial communities from White Oak River estuary, North Carolina - WOR-1-36_30 (SPAdes) (version 2) | ecosystem: Environmental > Aquatic > Marine > Intertidal zone >...
GGAGGTCGCCGATCAGGGGCACGCGCTGCAACACGTCTTCGCCATGAGGTGCGCCCTCGAGTGCGGCAGTGAGATCCTGTCCAGCGTGGTGCCTGCGCCCATGAACGCCAGCAGGCCACAGCCGGCTACCGGACACGTCGTAGAGCTTGCCATCGACCGCCACGATGGCCTTTCTGCCGTCCTGCCCGTCGAATGTGGGAAGCAGCTCTGCGGTGATCTCTCCCGGCTTGGCGTTCGATTGGCCTGCTGACGGTCTGGTACTGCGCATGCGGCGATCCAACACGGAAGTGGCGATTGCAGCGAGGAACACCATGAGGCCATACTGCAGGAGCTTGATGATGAATACTGTGCCAAAGGTACCTGAGAAGACCGTCCCCGTCTCCTGGTAGCGATAGATGGTCAACACGGTGCCCGTGACAGCCATGATGGCAATGCTGAGCCAGCCGATTCTTTTCTCTGTTTTGGGGATTCCACTGGTCAATTGGTTTGGCCCAATCACAACATGCACGTAGAAGATGGTGCCAAACCAGGCCACGGCTGTGGCCAGGTGGATGTAGCCGGCGATGAGGCGCATGGCTCGCGGGATTCGAAAGGGAAGGTAGGTCTCCGTGATTTCCACACCGGCGGGGAGAGGCCACTGGTAGCCCCCACGGACAAAAGCGGCACCCTTGGCTGTGAGTGAGCCCCCACCCTCGGGGCGCTCATGACAAACGGGGCACGGCTGACCAGCTTGTTGGGCATAGTCGACAGTGGCCACCGAGACAGATTGAAGGCCGGCCCACGCGATGAGGATGGCGAACAACAGGCAGCATGCAGAGACCAGACGTTTTGACTGGCGTGTCATCGTCGCTCTCCCGGTGTGGAATCGTGCCGCATTATAGCTGCTCCACCAGCCAGTTCAAACTCCACCCTTGATGTTATGGCAGTGAACCGTCGACTTCTCTCCCAGCCGCCTGGCCAGGGCACACGAACCGTGTGCGACATCACGGCGTCATAGTGGGCTGACGGTATTGAAAGCACAAGGGGTGCGCACTGCATGGCTCTCGACGCAATCATGACAGGGGCGGCTGAGATGCCGTGGTCCAACTGATCCCCGAACGGCGACCATTCCACTCTGTCCTTCGTCCAGTGTCACATCCCCCGACTTGTGCGCTGCTCACGCTATCGACCAAACCTACCGAACAATGGTGAACAGCCAGCTGTTTGCAGGCTTGGCAACTCTCGGCTATAATAGGATAGCGATCTTTCGACGCTGTGCTTGCGTCTCAGGTCGTGCCCAGGTGAAGGGAGCACTTAAGCCGGGGCCAGGCAGCCCTTGTCCTGTACCGGTGTGAGCCCCAGCTGGGCCTTGGCTTGTTGATATTGTTACTGGATCTGGGCGAGCTGCTTCGCCCGCTCCTGAAGGGCCCATAGCTCAGCGGTTAGAGCCCCCGGCTCATAACCGGGTTGTCCCTGGTTCGAATCCAGGTGGGCCCACTGAACTGGCCTGATTGTTTCAATTGCCTTCTCGTGGTCGCCGCTTCGGGCGGCTTTTTTGCTGCCTGTGTGGATTGTACGTCCGGGACGGGGCGCATGTTGCTGCTCCGCGACGCTTGCTGTTACCACCTTGCTATGGGGTGCGCGGCCAGAGCCCTGCACTGAGAGGGCAAAGCCGCCACGACGGGATGGCTTCAGTATCGGGCTTCGGTCGCAGAGATGCTGGGTTGTTTCCCATCTCTGCCTCGTTTGCTGTATAATATCTTGTCGGGGTTGGAGGATTGGCAGCGGCAGTGTGCCGTCCATCGACCCTCAGCGTGACTAGTTCTTGGAGGGAACTGTGGGATCGAGTTGGTCCAGAAATGGGTTTGTTTACCTGTTGATCATCCTGGCCGTAGTGGCCTTGATCTACTTCAATTTCGTCGTGCCGCCCGAAGATCTGCAGACGGTACCTATCAACCAGGTGGCAGGCTATGTGAAGGCCGGTGTGGTTCAGAAGATCGCCATAACTGGCGATGATCTGACAGTGTCGCTAACAGAGGGACAGGAGCCAGGCAAGGTTCGTTCACGCAAGGAACCGGGCGTGGGGCTCACGGAGATTTTGATTGACCTGGGCGTTACGCCTGAGGAGCTTGCGTCCATTGAGATCGTTCCAGAGCGGCCGAGTCCGTGGGTCGATCTCATCCCTATGTTGATCAACTTTCTGCCCTTGGTGGGCCTGGGGTTCATCTTGTTCTTCATGTTGCGCCAGGCGCAGACTGGCAACAGCCAGGCCATGTCCTTTGGCAAGAGTCGCGCCAGATTGGTCACTGGCGACAGGCCTACTGTGACTTTCGAAGATGTGGCTGGCGTGGACGAGGCGAAGGAGGAGCTACAGGAGGTCGTCGAGTTCCTGAGTGAGCCGGGCAAGTTCACCAATCTGGGAGCCCGTATCCCCAAGGGAGTGCTGCTGGTGGGGGCGCCAGGCACTGGCAAGACGCTGATGGCTCGTGCTGTTGCTGGCGAAGCAGGAGTTCCTTTCTTCAGCATTAGTGGTTCCGAGTTTGTAGAGATGTTCGTAGGCGTCGGGGCCAGCCGCGTCCGCGATCTGTTCGACCAGGCCAAGCGCAACACGCCCTGTATCGTCTTTGTGGATGAAATCGACGCCGTAGGGCGCCATCGCGGTGCGGGGCTGGGTGGCAGCCATGACGAGCGAGAGCAGACTTTGAACCAGATTCTTGTGGAGATGGACGGTTTCGACACCGACACCAACGTGATCGTCATTGCCGCCACCAACCGGCCGGACATATTGGATCCGGCTCTGCTGCGGCCGGGCCGGTTCGACAGGCGTGTGGTGCTGGATCGCCCGGACATGAATGGCCGAAAAGCGATTCTAGAGGTGCATGTGCGGGGCAAGCCGATAGCCGAGGGTGTCGATCTGATGGACATCGCGCGGCAGACCCCCGGTTTCTCAGGCGCTGACATTGAGAACCTGCTCAATGAGGCCGCTATCCTGGCCGCGCGTCGCAACAAGAAGACCATCGGCATGGACGAGATGCGCGAGGCGGTGGAGAGGGTCATCGCCGGCCCCGAGAGGAAGAGCCGTCTCATCAGTGATGAGGAGAAACAGATCATCGCCTACCACGAAGCTGGACATGCTCTGGTAATGCACAACTTGCCACAGGTCGATCCGGTGCACAAGGTGTCAATCGTATCGCGCGGTATGGCCTTGGGCTACACCATGCATCTGCCGGAGGATGACCGCTATCTGCAGGCGCAGACCAAGTTCGAGGAGGAGATCTCTGGTTTGCTGGCCGGTCGCGCCACTGAGGAGCTGGTCTTTGGCGATGTGACAACGGGGGCGAGGAGTGATCTCGAACAGGCCACCAAGCTTGCGCGAGCCATGGTCACACAGTATGGCATGAGCAGCGTGCTGGGGCCGCGCACCTTCGGCCAGAAGGAGGAGCTGATCTTCCTTGGGCGAGAGATCGCGGAGCAGAGGGACTATAGCGAGGAGATTGCCCGTCAGATTGATGCCGAAGTGAAGCGCATTATTGACACGGCTCATGAGCGAGCCATGACTATCCTGAAGGAGCAGCGCGATAAGCTCGAGGCGCTGGCCAAGCAATTGATCGAGGTAGAGACGCTCGAAGGTGCGGAACTGCAAGCGTTGCTTGCCTAGAGCGACGTCTGCTTGGAATGCCGGGTGCTGGTTAGTTTGGTATCCGGCATCTTTGCTGGGGAGGACACGTGTTTGAGCGGGTTCGGCGAGGCCTGGTTGGTGAGCGCGAGACAATGGTGGAAGCAGGGAATACGGCCCAGCACCTTGGCAGCGGCGCCGTGTCCGTCTTCGCCACGCCGGAGATGGTTCGGCTGATGGAGAGAGCAGCAGTTGCTGCCGTGGATCATCTTCTGCCAGAGGGATACCGCACCGTCGGTATCCATGTGGACGTGCGGCATCTGGCAGCCACTCCCTTGGGAATGACGGTGCGCGCTAGGGCAGAGCTGCTGGACGTGGAGGGACGCAAGCTCACCTTCCGCGTCGAGGCTTTTGACGACGTGGAGAAGGTGGGCGAGGGCGTTCATCGGCGCATGATCGTGCGGCTTGCCAAGTTCAAGGAGCGTGCGCAGTCAAAGAGTCCGACGATGTGAGTCGAGGAAGGTAGAGGCATGATAGGCGTGCAAGAATTGCGCAAGGGAGTGACTTTCGAACTGGACGGGCAGATCTACCGTGTCCTGGAATACCAACACCACAAGCCAGGGCGGGGCGCTGCTACGATTCGCACCAAGCTGCGCAATCTGCGCACTGGCGCGACCATAGATCGCAACTTTATCTCTGGCGATCGCGTACAGGACATCCGCCTGGATCACCGGACGGTTCAGTACTTGTACAGAGATGGGAATCTATACTATTTCATGGATGTGGACACCTATGAGCAGCCCGCCATTTCAGCCGAGTTGTTGGGCAGTGCTGCACAGTATCTCAAGGAAGGCACAACCATCGATGTTTTGTTCTACGAGGGGCAGCCCTTGGACATCGAACTGCCAGTGACGGTGGAGTTGGAAGTGACAGAGACTGAGCCTGGGGTCAAGGGTGACACAGCCACCGGCGCGACCAAAGCCGCAACGCTGGAGACCGGTCTGGTTGTCCAAGTGCCTCTGTTTGTCGACGTGGGGGACGTACTGCGCGTGGATACGCGCACGGGCCAATACCTGACCCGTGTCTGAGCAAGTCTCGCATCGGAGCCCTACGGTACATGTGGGGCTCTTACTTTGTGGGCCGTATTTCGTAGTGATAACTGGCCGGTTGATGGCTGCCACGGGTGACCGCGGAGATCACCAGCACCACTTTGCTCACGCTCTGGTCGAAATCGCGTATCGTCCACGTGCCACTGTGCCCGTCAGGCAGGGATAGCCGTTCAATGATCACCTCGCCCTGCGCGGACGATGGCAGCGGCTCTGCCAAACGGATCAGCTGGACGATAAAGTGCTGTGGCAAGGTGTTGTCCATCCGCACAAAGCCCTGTGAGATCCATCCGTCGTCGCCCGCTTCCCCGTCATAGGAATACCCCAGTTCAGGGACACGGATGTCATCCACGCACAAGCCGGCATGGTTGACCGCCTCGTCGGTAAGGTATTCGAATCGGATCAGGATCTCCTTTCCCGCGAATGGAGAAAGGTCCAAAGTTTCCTGGATCCACTCAGCGCCAGCCGACGAGTCGCCCCCCGGGCTCGACAGGCCAGTGTAGCCGGCACCGTAGCTATTGCCGCTGGGGTTCTCCGTAGTTGTATACCCACCAGGCAGGATGGTCCAGGTTGCACCGCCGTCGGTGGACACTTCGATGTAGGCATAGTCCCACCCATCCTCAATGTCGTACCACAGCCATACATCAAGAGTGGCCTCCTGCAGTCCGCTGAGGTCGAAGGAGCGCGTCAGCGTCATGTCGCTGTTGTCGCCGTGGTTCGACCACCATTGATAGCGCCCGCTGTGTGCCTGATTCGGCACCAGCGTCGTTGTCGCAACGCCGGTGAAATCCAGGCGCAGGTCGGGGGCGCCTGGCTCCAACTCGATATAGTCTGCTGCGTACTGGTGTACCTCACCATCGCCCTGTGCAGGGTAGCTGGATAGGATGCGTTCGGGCTTTGCCTGTACGTCGAGCTCCTGATAGAGGTAGGGTGCGGAGACCACACTGCTCTCACCGTCCAGGTAGTTGGCCAGCACCCAGTCGGCAAAGAGGTCTTCGAAGGACAGGCCAGTGTTGTGCGCCTCAAGTACCGTCTCGAAGCCAGCAATGCCGTTCAGATCGCTGGCTACCAGCTGGCGTGTCATCTCCGGGCCGAAGCGTTCAGCAAAGTGGGCCAGGAACAGAAAGGACGCAGCATAGTGCTCTGCAACCCTGTCCGTTGTCCAATGGTTCAGCTGTGTATCGGGACGACGGGCGAAGGAGCTTATGCGGCCATCTCTTGCATACCCGGAAAGGTGCATCGCCAGCTCTGACGCCCCTTCGTTCACCCAAGCGTGTTCGTTGCTGTCAGCAAACCAGTGCACCATGTGCTGGAATTCGTGCGCCAGCGCTGCCTCGTAGGAGGTGCTGCCTGGCGGAGCACTCTCCGGGTTGATGTAGAACATCTCCCGTTGATTGCTGTAGGGCATCACCGCTGCAGGGTACTCATCGCCGGTGGAGAAGTACCCTAGGGCCCCGGAGAAGCGCGCATTGAGCACCGTTAAACGGGTATCGTTGTCTATGCCCGGGCTCCACTCTGCCCCGAAGTAGCGCCGGATGGTGGGATATAGCAGCCGATCAAACGTTTCCGCGGAGCGCTCCAGCTCATCGCGGGCTACGTCCAGATCATCTTGTACCCACATATAAAGGTTTGGGCTGATGTGACGGAGCGTTGCACTGATCTGGAAGCTCTCCAAGGGATTGAGGTTGAGCACCCAGAAGGTTTCACGGTCGCCCAGGGAGTACGCAATGGGCTCGGCGGCAGTGACCGTGCCGAGTCGATGGCGCGACGCCACTGGCCCGGGGAGCGGTTGGGGGGCATCTCCGAAGCGCCTGGCCAGGTCGTAGGGGTCGCGTGGTGGAATCTGTGTCTTGGCAAGCAGTGCCTCTGTGTCCGTGGCAGTAGGTGCCGACCAAGGTTGTGGGCCTGTGGCGACCTCGGTAGAGAGTGGTGTGATGCGTGCCAGTGCCGTGCGCAGCAGAATGGCCAGCAAGAGCAGAACAATGACTACGGCGATTACGCGAGAGAGGACTCTGGCAGCTTGACCCAGAGAACGCCATGACATCCGCTTGTCTATACCTTGACGATCTCCAGAGGACCACCGCAGTTGGGGCACTCGCGCATGGCACTTCGTACTGCGAATTCGCTCCCACAGTAGGCGCAGCGCTTGATGGCCTTGGCCGGCATAACGCTCTTGAAAACATAGACATCATAGTCGCCGCGCCGCTCTCTCTCACAGTCGCCTTGCCCGCGCATTTTTTCCAGTGTGCCGAATGCCAAGGCTTGGGGGATGCTGAATTCGGCCTGCACTTGTGCCAAGGTAACCTCGCCACCCAGACGCCGGGCCAGATCCACAATGCCAATAACCAACGCATCGTGGCTGATCTCTGCCAGTCGGCGCAGCCTCAGAGCGCCCCAGACCAAGAGGCCGCCTCCAGCCACGAAGAACACGGCCGCCACAAAGATGCGGCTGGGGGTGTTCACTGCAGCGATCAGAAAGATGATGCCCAATATCAACAGAGGGATGGAAGCGACTACGACTAACGTGGCCCCGGCTTTGTTCATCGTTCTACCTTTCTACAAGCGATCTAGCGCCATGCTTTGGTTGCCCTGGTCAGTGCCGCACCCATTTCGTCAAACATCTTCTGGATCGCGTCCTCGTTGATTCTCTCTTGGACGATGGTCTGTATGCGTCTGTTGAACTCAAGGGGGTGCGTTCCCAAGTACTTCTCATCCTTGACTTTGGATTGGAAATCAGGCCACATGCTGTGAAAGGATGTGACTGCGTCGGACAGGTCCAGCGTGAGCGAAGGCAGCTTGTATCTGCGCTGTTCCTCATACACAGTCCCAACACTGCGTATGAAACGATCCATTCCCTCTCCCAAGCCTTTGAGCAATCCCAAGATCTCGGCTACCGATGTCAGTCCCGTCTCGTAGCTGCTCTTGTTGTCGGCGAGTTCCACCAGTGGGCTCAACCGATCCTCCCAAGGCCCGTCGACAACCGGCAGTTCTTTCAAGTTCTCCAACAAGTTCTGCGCGGCATTGCGCTTGCTCAGGGCATCGCGATTGGCGTTTAGGTAATCCAGTCTAGCCTGTAGTTGAGCTGTCTCGACACTGAGGGCCTGCCACTGGCTTTGCAGACCCGTCTGTGCCTCCTGCATCTGCCTTTTATCGGCCTGCCACTTCTCACGCACAGCTCTGATTCCCGCCTTTACCGACTCCAGGTTCTCAGCCAACTGCGCCCGTTCCTTGCGCAAGCGGCGCCGCTCGAAGAACTTGAGGAGCCCCAGCTGGTCGATCTCTGCATCCAACTTCGCAAGGTCGCTCTCTATGGATGCCTGGCGTGCTTTCAGTTCCTCCTCTTGTTGGTCGAGTATGGGGTTCTGCCCGCGCACATAGGCAGTCTGCTCCTGAGCTTGTTTGATCAGACTGTCCGCCTGCAGCCGCTTGTCCTCAGTCTCGCGTTCCAGTTGGGTGATCTCTTCCATGAGCGCTTGGAGTTCAGCTTGTTCCTGCTTCTCCAGGAGATGCCGCAGTTCCAAGGGTAGATCCTCGGGGGCTTCGAGTAGCAGTGGCACATGGGCAGCGACTAGTTTGTCACGCTCCTGCATCTGCGTTGCGTACAGATCATTGAACTGATACTGGATCTCCTCTATCTCGCGGTAGATGTCCGACATGCGCTTGCGATTCTGCCGTACATACTTGTAGAATTCAGCAAGTGACATCTTTGTGCCCATGTGCTCTCCTTTATGCCCTCGGTGCCAAGCCCACCCCACAGGCTTGTCCCCAGAGACGGCGCTTCACGTTCCAGACCAAGAAATCTATCCACCGGGCCCCGGGTGCTAGGCCTGAAAGCTCATCGAAGCCCCCATGTGCGGCCCAATAGAGAGGGCAAGCACCACAGCAGATGTGCCTCATTTCACAGCTACCGCAAACTGGCGGTATGAAATGCTTGTCGCGCCAGTACCGTCCCTGTGCACTATACCAGATAGCGTTAAAAGACTTGTGCAAGAGATTGCCCACGCCACGTTCGTAGCTTGAACACGGCAAGAGTTCTCCATCAGGTGCCACGGAGAGCAAACCATCCACACAGGCGCACGATTTGGAGCCCAGACCATGCGTGATCGGATTGAAAAGGCAGTAGGGAACAGGCGAGTACCAGACGAGCCTGACGCCTTTTTCCTGAGCTCTTTGCTGCACCTCCTCGATGATCGGTCCAATCTCCGTATAGGTGACGTCCTCGTCTGTGTGCTGCAGAGCTGTGCCTGTGCTGATAATGACGTTCATAGAGAAATACTCGGACCGTAGCTCATCTGCGATATAGTCGACGAGACCAAGCAGATGCGCGCGGTTGCTGCGGCAGATCGTCGTGTTGGTATGCGTGTGCAGGCCTGCAGCCCTCAGCACCTGCACCGCCTTGCTGGTCCGGACAAAGGCGCCTGGATGCTGTGTGATGGCGTCATGTATCTCTGGACTGGGACCCTCCAGGCTCACTTGGGCTGAATCCAGGCCTGCTGTAGCCAGGGAGTCGGTGTACTTGGGATCGGCACAGCGTAGGCCATTGGTGATCAGGTTGACGCGCATGCCCTTGCCTTTGGCGTACGTGATCAGCTCTGGCAGATCGTCACGCAATGTGGGCTCGCCGCCTGTGAAAGAGACTGTGGGGCAACGTGCTTCGTCGACGATGCGGTCGAGAACCCGAATCACCTCTGCTGTGCTCATCTCCGCAACCTGGCGACCACGCGCGGGAGATTCGGCATAGCAGAAGACGCATCTGTTCTGGCAGCGGTATGTCAAGGCGATTTCAGAGAGCACAGGCAGCTCTCGCTTGTGTGTGCCGAAGGGCATCTCCTTGACCGCTGGTGCACCGCAGACATCGTCGCGCAGCAGGGCGGCGATACTCACGAGCAGTTTGTAGAGGTCGCCCCGCACCCGTTCCTCATCTGTCTCGTATTCTGCAGCCACCTCCCTGACCACTGCATCTACATCGGGTCTATCGCCGTCGCCGTACAGCCTGGACAACATGGCCACCGCGGTCTGGTTCAGGTGGTGCACGCGGTTGGGGCGCATAATGAACAGTCCGTCCTCAGGACGGATATAGATGTAGTTCTTGGTTTGCGCCACCAGTTCAGTGGCAAAGGCTTGCAGGTCTGTTCTCATCTTCTTGGCGCGTCTGTGAGGCTAGAAGCGGCCTACACAGGCACTGTGGCAAGCACTGTGGCAGGCGCTGTGGCAGACACAAGCGCTGTGGCACGCGCTGTGGCAGGCGTCATGGACGCAGGCGCTGTGGCAGGCATCGTGGACACATGCGCTGTGACATGCGCTGTGACAGGCGCTGTGGCAGGCATCATAGCCGACTGGCTCTGCGGGTTCCCGACCGGTCAGGCGCGCCACGCCGGCCTCCAGACGACTTGCCACCTGCGAAACCGATGCCTCAATACTGCTGCTGACATCCCGTGCCAGGCTCTCGATAGGTGTTACGATTTCTTCAGCAGCCTGAGCCAGTGGCGAGGGACCTCGCTCGACGCTGGGTTCGGGCACAGCCGTCTGCGGCCGATAGCGGTCATGGATGAGGATCCATGGCACATATGGCCGATGCCAGATCGTTGGCTCCCACCGGGCTGGGCGCGGTGCGCGTTCGAATTCCTCCCAGGCTGAACGAATCTTCCGCTCGTAGGTCTCCTTTGTAGCTTCTGTGTCTGCATTCCATATCTTCGGCTGCAGGGTGGTGGCTACGGCATTGAGGATATCGGGTATTTTAGCCCGGTCGATCGTACCGTCTTCAAGGATGGCGTCTACCAACGCCTGTTCGTAGGCATTGAGCTTGGCCTTTGGATTCGTGATCTCTAGCTGAAGTGGGTTGCGATTGATGATCGTCAGGACGCCGCTGCTTTCCAGCGAGAGTACGATCAGTGTGACTGTGCGAGCTGAGTTGCCCATGTAAAAGGCCGTTTCAATGGCGTTCAGGTCCGGCACGACACCGGGGGTCTCGAACGTCTCGATTTCAATCTCGGGTGGTTCGTAGACCGACTTCCTCCTCCGTCGCCGCAGGACCAGGACCACAACCAGTACCACGAACAGAACGGTGCCCAGCGCCACGCAGAGGAGCAGAGCGAGCGCGGCTGGTGACAGGCCTGCTGGTTCTGGTGTCGGCTGCGGGGTGGGCCGAATCGGAATGGGCGTCTCGCGTGTAACTGGAATGACCGATGCACGCAGGAAAAAGGGCGGTTGGATCTGGCCGCGCGGCGCAACCTTTCTCTGTTCGATGTAGATAGAGAGCCAGTTCTTGCCAGTGGTGGAATCAGGCGTCGGGAAATAGACCCAGCGATTGAAACTGCTCAGGTCGCCAACCTTCACTCCAGCGCGGTTCACCAATTCGTCTGTGACCTGTTCCGGTTGGGTGACCTCGGCAGGCAACTCTATGGGCAGCACAAAGGTGGCGGCGAGCACCTCGATTGGCAGTTCCCACTGCCCCGATGCCCAGCCGATTGCCCGATAGTCCTCGCCATCTATCGTCGTCGGGTCAAAGACGGAGCGGTCCACCTCGTATCGGATCGTAACCGTGTATTGTTGGTTCAGCTCGGTGCTCTGCGAGAAAACGGCGGAATACACGTTGGCCACACCGGTAGGTTGCAGGGTGACCTGGAAGCGACCGTCGGGGCCCGTGCCGAAAGATTCGATCACTGTGTGAGGAGACTCCAGAGCGGGAAGTTCGCGGATCCGATCGCGCCCGCCCTCCAGATCGGTAAAGGTCAGTTCATGGGTCACCTGGAGTCGGCCATCTTGCAGGACATTGATGTAGTACTCCAACTTGTCCAGTGTGACCGGAGCCTGGCCATGCGCAAAGGGGGCGCACAACCAGAACAAAGCGAGAAATGCACCCAGCAGCAGAAGTGGTCTTCTCATCAAGTATCCCCTCCTAGCCATCCTCCGCTATCAATATACCATATCCCGGCCTTGTTGCCAAACAAATGGCAGTTCAAGGGTACTGGATGCCAGTCACTAGTCGACAGTTGCCGCAGGCGGTCAGCAGTACTTGCGCCTTGCCACGGTTTCTTGGCCAGTTCAGTGGGTACTCACAAAGCACGCTGATGCTCTGTGCCTTTTCCGCTTCACCTTCTACGCAGCTGTACGGTACTCTCTATGGCATGCTGCCAACCGCTTCGAGGACTCGCAACGTTTCCTGTGCACACTTTTCCCAGGAGAATCGTGAGGCTCGGAGGAGACCTCTATTGGCTAGCTTGTTGCGCAGCTGCTGGTCAGCCAGGACCTGTCCCAAGGCCTCCGCGAGCTGCGCCGGATCGTGCGGATTCACCAGAATCGCTGCGTCTGCGGTTACCTCAGGCAGCGAGCTGACGTTTGAACAGATGACCGGCGTGCCGCAAGCCATGGCCTCGAGTACGGGCAAACCAAAGCCCTCGTACAGACTGGGCAGCACGAAAACGCGCGCCCCGCTGATGAGCGCTGGCAGATCGTCCTGGGGCACATACCCAGTAAAGTGCACGCGTTCGTCCAGTCCCAGTTCCTGCACACGTGCGAACAGCGGCTTGTGCAGCCACCCCCGCTTGCCCGCAATGACCAGGTGAATGTGTTCAAGCTGCTGGAGCAGGATGGCGAAGGCTTCCAGGAGCGTGGCGACGTTCTTTCGTGGCTGCAAGGTGCCTACGTAGATGGCATATGGGCCGGGAATCCGATAGCGTTCACGGATGGCAACCAAACGGTCGTTGTCACGGATCGGCGCGAATTGAGGATCATATCCCGGATACACGACCGTGATTTTCCCGTCTGACACCTGACAGTGTTCGACCAGGTCGCGTTTCGTGGCTTGCGAGTCGGCAATGAGATGTGCAGCGGCTGTCGTATTGTAGGATGTTGACCGTCGCAGGTAGTATCGTGCCCAGCGTGTGTGCGCCTGTGGGTAATATAGGTATCCCAGGTCATGGACAGTGACCACGCTGCGCCGCGGATGCACCAGGGGCAGGACGTGCGCGGGCACAAACAGCACGTCTGGTGCCCGGGTTGCCATCTCCCAGGAGAGTCGGATGTGGGTCCACAGCCTGGGGAAAGGGATGGTCTGAATCTGCGCATTGCTGGCTGCAGGGAGCAGGTCCGGCGCAGGACGCTGGCTGAAGTAGAGGCGATATCGGTTCTCTCGATCGAGCTTCAATAAGGCGCGGATGAGGAATAGCGAGTAGTTCTCTGTGCCGGTCCGCCGAAGGTACGCTGCCCGGCTGGCGTCGATACCGATCAGCATGTGAGAGTACCCGGAGCGTCCAGTGGCGGTCCCTCGCCTCGCGTGTGGCCGAACTGTGCATCAGTCGCCGCGACATGGGTGACGATAACGTTCGTGGCGCCAACCGCCCGGACGGCGTCGGCAATGGGCTGTGCGCTCTCTGGCCTAACGAGAGCGATCATGTTGCCGCCGCGTCCAGCTCCGCACAGTTTGGCCCCCATGGCGCCAGCCTGGCGGGCGGCATCGACCAGGCTCTCCAGTTCGGGCGAAGACACCCCGATGGCCTCCAGCAATTGCTGATTCTCGTTCAATAGTCTTCCCAGGGTGGCTGTGTCTCCCCCCTCGATGGCTTTCCTGGCTCGACCTGCAACGGCACCAATCCGGTTGAAGAGAGCTTCGTACCTCTCAGCTTCCTGCTGCCAGCCCTGGCGCACATCCGCAACCGCCAGCTTGGTAGGGCTGATGATCCCAGTATCTCCAATGACGAGCCACAACGGTTGCCCGACGCGCAGGATCTCTATGGGCTGATCCTTGACAAACCATACAGGCCGTCCAAATGCGATCACCGTGTTGTCAATACCGCTTGGGGTGCCGTGGTGCAGGATCTCTGTCTGATAAACCAGCTCCGAAATCTCGTCTGGCGTGAGGGCATGACCGAAATGCTGTGCGAGCGCGCGAACAATGGCCGTGGCGACAGCTGCACCGCTGCCTAGGCCACGTGCAACAGGCACTGTTGATGAGACCGTCAGCGTGAGATCAGGGATAGCCTCTATCCCCAGGCGTGCGAGGGTATGGCGTACGGTGGACTCAAGAGGATAGGCCGGATGCTCATCTGTGATCGGTACGCCCAGATAGTGGTTCACCTGTAGGTCCTCAGCACGAATGAAAACACCTTGACGGCGCGGCGCATCCTCAACTAGGGCGCAGGCGCGCACTTGGGTGACAGGTGCAGCAATGGCCGGTCGGCCGTACACTACCGCATGTTCGCCAAACAAGATGACCTTTCCTGGTGCGCAAGCGGTGGTCAAAGTGTCTCCTCGAATGCTCGGATGCCTGCCTGATCATAACCCATCAGCCGAAGCGCGTCAAAGTGGGGCACCGTGGACCGAGCTTAGCGTGGTTGACCATCCAGCCTGTGGTGTTCAGTCCCGCATTCCCAGGGGGACTTCAGAACTGCGAGTTTTTGACATGTGTAAGCAAAGCAGGTAAACTATAGCTTTAGAGCATATCTGGGGAGAGTAAATGGATTTTCAAGAAGTCATTATGCGCCTCGATCGGTTCTGGGCACAACAGGGCTGCCTTATCTGGCAGCCCTATAATGTGCAGGTCGGCGCAGGTACGTGGAATCCCGCCACAGCCTTACGCGTGCTAGGGCCTGAGCCCTGGAACGTGGGCTATGTCGAGCCTAGTGTTCGCCCAGCAGATGGCCGCTACGGCGAGAACCCCAATCGCTGGGGGCAGTACTATCAGTACCAGGTGATTCTCAAGCCAGATCCTGGGAACCCGGTGGAGCTCTATCTTGAGAGTCTACAGGCTCTCGGGATCGACCTCCGGCAGCATGACATCCGTCTTGTCGAAGACAATTGGGAGTCACCGGGCCTGGGTGCTTGGGGCCTCGGCTGGGAAGTGTGGATGGATGGTCAGGAGATCACCCAGTACACTTACTTCCAGCAGACAGGTGGCTATGACCTTGATCCGGTCGCGGTCGAGATCACCTACGGCCTGGAGCGCATCGCCCTGGCGCTTCAGGGAGCGCGTGACTTTGTCAGCATTGGCTGGGGAGCTGGCATCAGCTACGGGGACATGCTGCTGCGTCAAGAGGTTGAACACTGCACATACAACTTTGACACGGCCAGTGTGGAGCGGCTATTGCAGATGTATGATCTCTTTGAGGCCGAGGCCAGGAGCGCCCTGGCCACTGGTTTAGTCATCCCGGCGCACGACTATGTGCTAAAGTGCTCGCATACCTTCAATGTCCTTGACGCACGAGGGGCCATAGGGGTCACGGAGCGGGCCCGCTATTTCGGGCGGATGCGCGACCTGTCACACAGAGTAGCCACAGCTTTCTTGGCGCAGCGTGAGGAGATGGGCTTCCCCCTGCTGCCGAAGAAGCCGCAGGTTGTGTCTCCATCGCTGCCTGGCCTTGACCCTTCACGATTTCCCCAGGAATCTGCCAACTTGCTTCTGGAGATTGGCGCCGAAGAGTTGCCCGCTCAGGATGTGGATGCTGCTCTTGAGCAGCTAGCTGAGAATGCAGCGGAGATGCTGTCCACAGTCAGGCTCAGCTTCGAGGAGGTGCGTGTGCTCGGTACGCCCCGCCGCTTGACCCTTCACGTGCGCGGGCTGGCGCCGACTCAGGCTGCAGAAGAACGGGTGATCAAAGGGCCGCCATTAGATTTCGCCTTTGACGAGCAGGGTCAACCGACGAAATCAGCGCTGGGCTTTGCCAAAGCGCAGGGCGTGGCTGTGACGGATCTACAGAACCGAGAGTACGAAGGCAAAACCTATGCCGTAGCGGTCAAGACCGAGCAGGGGTGCCCGGCTGCTGAAGTGTTGGCCGAGACACTACCTGAGCTTATCGCAGCGCTCAAGTTCGGCAAGAGCATGCGTTGGAATGCCAGCAATGTGGCCTTCTCGCGCCCAGTCCGTTGGCTCTTGGCGCTCCTGGGCGATCAGGTGATTCCCTTTGAATACGCCGCAGTGCAGAGCGGCCGCGTGAGTCGTGGTCTGCGTTCACTGGGTTCACCAGACATTGACCTGTCCGATGCGGACGCATATTTCAGGGAGATGAAAACCCACCGCGTTATGCTGGACGGCGACGTGCGCCAGGCGGATGTCCAGTCGCAGGTGACCAAGCTGGCGGAAAGCGTGGGTGGCTACGTGCCGGATGACCCAGCGCTCCTGCGGGAAGTGACCAACCTAGTGGAGTGGCCAGCAGCAGTACTCGGGCGCTTTGATGATCAATACCTGGAGCTGCCCAAAGAAGTGCTGATTGCAGTGATGAAGAAGCACCAGCGCTACTTTCCCGTGATGGCGGACGACCAGCTGCTGCCCTACTTCATTGCGGTAGCAAACGGTCCTTTCCAGGATCTTGAGATCATACGGCATGGCAATGAGGAAGTCATCCGCGCACGTTATGCAGATGCAGCTTTCTTCTACATGGCCGATACAAGGAAGAAGCTAGAGGAGTTCCTGCCACGCTTGGACACATTGACCTTTCAGGAACGGCTGGGCTCCGTCCTGGACAAGTCCAGACGTTTGGAGAATCTAGTTGCCAAGCTGGCTGACCTAGCGGGGGCGTCAGAGTTAGATCGGCGGGTGGTCGTTCGTGCAGCGCACCTGTGCAAAGCTGATCTGGCAACCCAGATGGTCATCGAGCTGACTTCTCTGCAGGGGACAATCGGCGCCCAATATGCATCCCTTTCTGGCGAAGAGCCTGAGGTGGCCCAAGCGATCTTTGAACACTACCAACCACGCAGTGCTGGCGATGAGCTGCCGCAGAGCCTCCCGGGCGTGCTGGTCGGGCTGGCAGATCGCCTGGACAGCCTGGTGGGCCTGTTTGCGGTGGGGCTGTCACCGTCGGGTTCTTCGGATCCCTACGGACTGCGCCGTGCCGCGCTGGGCCTGGTGCAAATCCTCGCTGAGAAGGAGATCAGCCTCTCGCTTGCGGAAGCGTTCCGCGAGACGGCTGCCCTGCAGCCTGTGGACGTTGCCCAGGAGGCACTGACCGCTCTGCATGACTTTGTTGGGCAGCGGTTGCGAGGCTGGATGCTCGATCGGGGCTATCGATATGACCTGGTCGATGCAGCGCTGGCCGAACGGGCGGACAACCCCTATCGCGCATTGGCTACAGTGCAGAGCCTTAGCGAGTGGGTTGATCGTCCCGAGTTTGCGACGCTGCTCACCGCCTACAGTCGCCCTTCGCGCATTGTGCGCGACTATGCGAGTGACTTTCCTCTGCATCCGGAGATGTTCTCCGAGCCGGAGGAGCGCGAGTTGTATCACAAAGTGCTGGCCGCACAAGAACAACGAGCTGCAGTGGATGACGTGGATGGGCTGATGGGCATGTTGCGCCCACTTGCGCAGCCAATCGACGCTTTCTTTGACGAGGTGTTTGTAATGGTTGAGGATCAGGCTGTGCGGGAAAACCGATTGGCCCTGTTGCAGCGCATCGCGGCACTGTCCAGCGGTATCGTCGATCTGACCAAAGTGTTGGGCTACTAGCACGTCACCCTACGGGGATCACGTCTACAGCGTGGTCCCCGTTCTGCAATCCCAAAAATCGAAGCGATCAAAAAGGAGTTTATTGAAATGGCAAAAGCCAAAAGCAAGCAGAAGTGGGTCTACCTCTTCAGCGAAGGCAACAAAGACATGCGCGACTTGCTCGGCGGCAAGGGCGCCAACGTGGCAGAAATGACCAATGCTGGTCTCCCCGTGCCACCCGGTTTCACCATTACCACAGAGGCATGCAACCAGTACTTCCGCTTGGGGCGCAAGTTTCCTGAGGGGATGTGGGAACAGGTACTGTCGGCTCTGAAGCACGTGGAGAAGCAGACGGGGAAAAAGTTCGGCGATCCGGAGAATCCCTTGCTCGTCTCGGTTCGTTCTGGAGCGCGCGTCAGCATGCCGGGAATGATGGACACCGTCCTCAATGTCGGCCTCAACGAGGATACGTTGCAGGCAATCGCAAGGCTCACCAACAATGAGCGTTTCGCATACGATGCCTATCGGCGCCTCATCCAGATGTTCGGGCGCATTGTAAAGGGCATAGACGGCGAGAAGTTCGAGCACATCTTGGATACCTATAAGCAAAAGACGGCAGGCAAGAAAGACACTGACCTGACAGCTGACATGCTGAAAGACGTCGTCGCGGATTTCAAGGCTCTCTACAAGGCGGAGATCGGAGAAGACTTTCCGACGGAGCCGATCGAGCAATTGCAGCAGGCAGCAGAGGCGGTGTTTGATTCCTGGTTTGGCAAGCGCGCCGTGGACTATCGCAACTTTCACAGACTCTCGCACGATTGGGGCACCGCCGTCAATGTGCAGACCATGGTGTTCGGTAACATAGGCTTTGACTCTGGTACTGGCGTGGCCTTCACCCGAGATCCAGCTACCGGCGAGAAGAAGCTCTTTGGCGAGTACCTGCTGAACGCGCAGGGTGAGGACGTGGTTGCTGGAGTGCGCACGCCGGTCGAGATTTCCCAGCTTGCGCGCGAGATGCCGGAGATCTATGATGAGTTTGCCAAGATCACCACGATGCTCGAGCAGCACTATCGAGATGTGCAGGATGTAGAGTTCACCATCGAGGGTGGCAAGTTGTGGATGCTGCAGACGCGCTCTGGCAAGCGCACGGCCAGAGC
>Ga0209427_10003547_pt1 | contig 18271 bp, 18 predicted proteins | sample DeeMarSWOR136_30_FD_187465 | JGI IMG/M metagenome (GOLD analysis project Ga0209427, IMG submission 187465) | Marine sediment microbial communities from White Oak River estuary, North Carolina - WOR-1-36_30 (SPAdes) (version 2) | ecosystem: Environmental > Aquatic > Marine > Intertidal zone >...
AGATTCTGCAAACTTTTCCGCTTTTTTTGAAATTGAAAGCGTTTTAGAAGCTTCAATTGTTATTTTTATCAAGTCTTCTGATTCTACTTTCACTTCAAAGCCTTCAACGACAATTTGAGTGGCAAGAATTCCCTCTCTATGAACCTCTTTTGCAGAAACTTTCACCTTAGTCCCAGTTATCTCTTCTAAAGTTTTACAAACTCTGTTTAAAGGCTCCATATCGCCGCTTAAGTCGACAAGAGCTCCAAGCATCATATCCCCAGCAACACCTGCAAGGGAAGCATCAATATAAAAACACTTCAACTTTTATCCCAACAACCCAAAAACGATTTTTTAGAGAACGGGGTTAAGAGAACCTGTTTTATAGCCTTCTATATCAAAACACATGTAATTAAAACCAAGATTTTTTAGTTTATCGACAATTTTCTCAAGCAACTCTATGTTGAAAAGTTTTTCCCGCTCATCCTTTCCCACTTCAATACGGGCAAGCCCTTCATGATCCCGAACCCTTAAAACCTGTATTCTAGCAACCTCTTTAATAAACTTTTCAGCTTGCCCAATTCTCTTTAGTTTTTCCTCCGTTATCTTGCTACCGTAAGGAATTCTTGAAGCCAAACAAGTAGATGAAGGCATTTCTGCGATATTTTTCAACCCAAAGTTCAAGGCGAGAACTCTCACTTCTTCTTTGGTTACGCCAGCTTCAGCAAAAGGGCTTAAAACACCACGCTCCCGTAAAGCTTGAATTCCCGGTCGAAAATCACCTTCTACATCAGAAACATTAGTACCATCAACTATTAGATCACAATCCTCAACACGAGCAACTTCTTCCAGTTTTTCAAGAATCTGTTTTTTACAGTAATAACACCGATTAACAGGATTTGACACAAAGTTAGGATCCTTAAGCGAATCAACCTTAACAATTATATGCTTCACGTTTAGATTTTCAGCAAAAACTCTTGCTTCTTCAATCTCATCTAGGGCAAAGATAATGGAATCTACAGTAACAGCAACAACCTTCTTACAAAATTTTTTAGCTAAAAGTAAAAGTACTGAACTATCCACACCCCCAGAAAAAGCAACCAGAACACTTCTATCTTCCAATAAACCACGTATACTTTTCATCTTTTCAGACAAAGCTGTATCTTCTAAAGGAATTATGGTCATTTTAAAAATCTCGCCTTAAAAAAAGATAAAGTTTAATTTAAAGATAAGTTTTTACTTTTACAAACCTTTCACAAAGATTTGTAATAAAGGAAAAAAGAGAAACAAATCTAAAAGTGAGGAAATAACGAAGTTTAAGCATTCCAAAGCAATAAAAAAGAGAAAAGAAACAGATGAAGAAAAAAAGGTTTTATATAGCTTCTAGAACCGTTTGCATCTCTTTTACCCATCTTTCTTCTCTAATATTTGCAAAACTATAGTCCGCATTAGGTTGATGATACCTGTTTAAAGAGAGTTTTTTCAGATCTGTTGCGTAATGTTTTATAGCGGATAGCATCTGGCTTTGTTGATAGTAGTATCCTCCAAAGAAAACTACTAAGTCGAAAGGTGCTTTTCCGTTCACCTCTCTCCAACCGCGAGCCAATTTGGCAGTGACGTCTGTTAAACCGAGAATCATTTCAGGTTTTATACCTGTCTCTAGGAAAGTTTTGTTTGCGATAGGGGTGAAAACAACTGTTCCACCTTTCAATTTTGTCTTAATTATAAAAGATTTAGCGATTTCAAGTTCAAAGTCTTCTAGTTTACCTACGATCAATAACGTGTGTTCTGACTCGTTAAGCATTTCAATAAGCTTGTCTGGTTTTAGCTTTTTTGCCACTATATGCCCTGGAACGTTTGCTTTTTGCCAAGGAACTACTGCCATTTTTAACGCCTCATTAAAGGTTTTTATTTAGATCTCTTCTAGAATTTTTAAGTTTTTGGTTTCCTGACAAGTCTTTCCAGTAATGTTGGATCTGGTATCGGTGTTGGTTTCCAATCAAACTTTTCTAAGTGTTCTTTGATCTCATGCATCAATGTTTTTGGTATATCGCTTTCAGATCTTACGAAGTAGTGGACATCATCTGGGAAAGTGCCGATATATCTCTTGTGTAAGTCGATATAATGTGATAGTTTGACCTGTCTTCCTTTTGTTGTATCATTTGCCCTTATGCAAAGTTTAGCGACCAATGGAACGGCTTCTTCTAACGATTCTGCTGGATATAATAAGTGTTCAGGCACTGGACCGATATATGTTTTTTCACCGGTTCTAGCGTTAAACACTTTCCACTTTTCATCGTCTTCTTTATCACCCACGAAGCTTCGTCTATACTTTGAACCGTGTGGTCCGATAACTACAGGTACGCCTATCCTGTTAAATCCTGTGGCTATTGATGCAGCTTTTTGGCTCATAGCGCCCCAAGCTACTCCAACCGCGCCTAACCTGTGAAGGATGTAGTCAGCGATCTCTTCAAAGTTGTTTTTTAAGGGTCTCCTTGCAAATATGTTAGCAACTTTTATCGCAGCTCCTGCTATATGAGAGTTTGATACACAAGAACCAACGTTAACAATTCCTCCAGCATCAAAGTCTCCAGGATACTCCTCATATAAACATTGACCTTCCTCGTTAAGTTGCCAGCCTGTATCCATAGCAGCGCAACCACTAACAGTTATAATATATCTTCTGCGTGCAAACTCCCTGATCAGGTCGGGTACGTCTTTTTCTGTTTCTGGATAGTTCATGCAACCTACAACGCCTAAAACACCAGGTATTTCACCTAAAACAATAGGACTACCTACAGCTCTAATTTCAACGTCGCTAATTGCACCTCTTCCAGCTCTCATTTTGTACTTATGTGTTTTAATTCTTTTCTCATCAGCTTTTGTTATCAGGCTCATTATAGGTATATCTTTTGGACAAACTCCTTCACACCTTAAACAACCAAGACAATAATCGAAAAGTTTAGCAAGAGGTTCATAATCACCAGCTTTAGCAGCTGTCATCGCATAAGGTACCTTCAAATCGTTTGGACAAGCACGCCTACAACGACCACATTCAGTACAATCATCAACGAACTCTTTGAACTCTTCTTCAGAAGGAATGCTTTTCCTCTTCATTCTCTGAGGAGCTAAAGCTAAAGCGGTTTTTACTGCAACTTCACCAACTTTCTCCTCATCGAAAATCACTGCACCAGGTAGTTCACCACTAACAAAGCCTTTTACGATCTTATCAGCATCCTCATCAGTCATATCAGGAAAACCATAACAGACCTTAGCAGTTGTAGCAATTACTGGAACACCAATTTTAGCTGCTTCCTCTGGAATGTTAGCTCTGATACACTGTTCATCCACAACTACAACATCAGGAACACCGCTTCTGATAAACTTTAGTTGATGAGTCATGGAACCTACAACTTTAGCAGTCTTCCTGTATCTGCTGATATCTATTGCTGTACAGCAAATAGCACAAACCTCTATGTTCTCCTCTTGGCCCATCATTTCTATATAATCCATGATCTCTGCTCCAGGTACAACATTATGTCCGACACAGAGAATAACAGGTTTTTCAACATCTATTGTTCCATATCCTAAATCTATTAAGGGAGCTTCCGGATCTGCCTTTGGTAATCCAAGTGCAGAGATTTGGGCTAAATCACAGAGTTCCATTGCTAAAAGGTCTAACATTCCTGCGTGGAGTGCTTTTGATTCGAAGTCTAGTGCGCTTCCTTCTTGTCCTGTGTGTGTGGCTGCGAGGAGTTGAACAACTTGTTCCTCGATATATTCCATGGGTTCTACTAAATCTCCTATGGTTTCGGGTTTTATCCCGGTGACTAGTCTTGTTACTGGTGCTTCGACGTTTACAGCTTCACCAACTGATATGGGTATACTTGTACCGTATTTTTCAATATAGTAGTCTAGAAGGTGTCTTGCGTGGGCTGCATGACAAGTTAGTCCAATGCAACAAGCAAGGAGGATTATACGTCCTTGTTGTGCTGATGTATCTATACCGCATGCTCCTCTTTTACCAGCGGTTAAATCACATTTTCCAAAAGTACAAAGTTCGCATGAATCTGTAATTGGTGCATAAAACATAGGGTATCTGTTTAGAAGTTTAAAATCCCATGCTCGTAAGTCTTCGACTTTTGGACGGGGTGTTGGACCCGATACTTCGTCTAGTTCTGTTGTTATTAGTGATCCTACAGCTAGTTCAAAGTTTTCTGCTTTTAGTAGTGGTATTTCCAATTTGTCCATTTTTGCTTTAAATTTTCGTACCAAAAAAATCCCTCATACTGTTTTTTTTAAATTTTAACAAAAATTTGTCTAAGCGAGTTTTAAATTATAAGCATGTTACTTATATTTATAATTTTCCTTACCTTTTTTTGGTTAGTTTAATTGAAAATTTTCCTTACAATATTTGTTTTATAATCTTTATTCTACCTTACTTTTTACCTGGTTTTTGAGTTCTTTACAATTTGTTATTTGATATAAATAAAAGTTTCGGGATTTAATAATCATCTATCTTCTTCATCCTTTTGTTTTAAATATCATTTAATAATATAAACTTAAACCGCGTTAAACAGGGATGATGAGAAAAATCTCAAAGCAGAAATAAAAATACAAAAATTAGGTTTTAAACATTATAAATAACTTTAAGTTTGTTTTTCTTTTGGTTTTAGGATGAGAGGATTTTTTTGAGATTAAAGAAAGTGATCGTTATTTCTGGGACACCAGGAACTGGGAAAACTATCCTTGGACAAGCACTTGTAAAAGAAGGGAAAAAAGGTGAGTATTTAGAACTTGGAGATATGATTAAAGAGGAGGGCTTGTATCTCGGATATGATCATGAAAGAGACACTCTAATTTTGGATGTAGAAAAGTTTCAAAAGAAAATTAGAGAAATAATTGAAAGAACAGAGGGAGAAAAGGAGGAATTTCTGATTATAGACGGTCATGTAACGGATCTAATTCCTAAGGACCTTGTTGATTTGGTTGTTGTTCTTAGGTGTAATCCGAAGGTTTTACGTGAAAGGTTAAAGGTTAAGGGTTTTTTAGAGGAAAAAATTGAGGAGAATGTTGAAGCAGAAATTATGGAGATATGCTTGAATGATGCTTTAGAAGCTTTTGACGAGGAAAAAATAATAGTTATAGATACAACTAAAGCAAAAGTAGAAGAACTTGCAAAGAGATTGTTAGAAAAATTTTGATGGGTTGATTTTTAGGATTTTTTTATTAAAACTCTGTAATTTCTCCGCTTGCTACCTTTTCGAATAGTTCTACGGATTCTTCAAAACATTTGCATATAAGAGTGTCTCCTGGTCTGAGAAGTGTGGCTCCGCGAGGTTTGAAAATCCATTCTTTTCCCCTTCTGATAGCTATTACGAAAACGCCTAAATTGTTTTTTAAATCAAGATCTCTTAATGTATGATCGCTTAGAGGAGATATTTCAGCTATTTCTACTCTTTTGTAGGTTTCATCAGTTTCTTCAAGTATTTTCGCTATTATGGGATGGGGTGATAATCCTCTTAATATCATTTCGCTCATTTCAGCTGCTGCATCAGCTAAATTCTCAGCAGCAACGCCCAGCCTGATTAAGCCTAAACGTTTTTTCGTATCATCTTCGTTCTTTACAGGATCTTGTGATATGATGTAAAGCTCGAAAGAGGTGTGAAGTTCATCCATATATTCTTCTAGAACCATTACTTCTTCTGCTAAGGGTTTACTATTGAATAAGATGGAGGAGAATGCAAGGTCTATTATTAGTTCAGAAGTGTCTTTTAATTCTCGAAGATATTCCTCTATTGCGGTAAATTCAACCACCTTATTGCTAGGAGTTAAGCCTTTACTTTCAGGTGCTTCTAGCATATCGACTATTTTTTCTGCTTCTTCAAGTGATTTAATTTGGTTGTTTGCTAGGTTTCTGAAAACCTCTGTTCCGGATCTTCCACCACGAGCTATTAATACGTCTCCTTTTTTCAACACGAAATTTGGTTGCGGATCAATAAACCATTTATTTTCACGTTTTATTGCGATGATGTCAACGCCTAAACGTGGTGTGAGATCAAGTTTTTCAAGGGATTTATTAGTGAAGATGGACTGTTTTTGGATAATGGCGCGTGTAACTCTTTCTTCTACGAGGTTATTGAAAGCGTCTTGGATAGCTTTGTGTACACCTAGTTTTCGTGAAACAATATAGGCTATATCTGCTGCTTGGTCTGAGATTTTGTTGGTGGCTATGGCTACATATTGGAGGACAAGGGTTTCTTCAGCGTCTTTGGCATCGCGTACGGCTAAAAAAGCGTTAATGGTAAGATGATAGCCAAGGTAATCAACTAATTCTTCGAGGTTTCTTACTTCTTCAGCTAGATCATTTTCGCCAAATAAGACCGCAGAATAAGCCAAATCAACCATCATTAGAGCTAGATCTTTCATATCTCTAAGGACTGTTTTAATGGGAAGGGGTCTGAAACTGACCGAACGTAACTTCATAATGGACATTCCTACCCTAAAAAATAAAATGAAGAGGTGTTCAAATGTGATTTTATAGCTTTTTAGAGATACTATTACTAAACTATACAAATCCAAGTGAGTTATGGGATATTACTTTATTAAACTTTATTATTTTTTAACTTACTTAAAGTATATTGTTAGTCTTTGAATAATCGTCTTTTTAATTTTGATTCCTTGGTTTCAAGGGAGAATTCTATGAGTTCTCCTCTTGCAAGTTCATGAAGAGCACCAAGTATTACTGCAGCTTCGTAACCAGAAGCTAAAGCTAGTTCACGAGCGGTCATTACTTGTTTTTCACCGTGGAGTAGCCATAATATACGTATATGTGGTTTAGCGTTTATGATTTCCTCGATAAGGGTTATATAGACATGAAGAAGATTTTCTAGGTCTATTTCCGCTTTTTCTTTTTCACTTAGAGATGCAAACTCTTCTGACATTTTACTAAATCGTTCAAGTAATGAATCGTATTCTCCAGCTTTTCTCGATAATTCTTCTTGGAGAGTACCTTTAACTACCGCTAACTCTTTTTTTTCTGTTTCTATATTTTTGATTTGTTTTTCTCGCTCTTCAATCTGTTTTTCAGTTACGCTTATTTTTGTTTGTAGTTCTTCAGTGTCTTTTTTAAGATTAGAAATTTGAGCGTCTTTTTCTTCTATTTTTGTTTCTAGTTCTTTGATTTGCGTATCTTTTGTTGAAAGTTGAGAATTTAAATCATCGTTGAGTGTTTTTAGTCTTTGAATCTCTTTTTTAATAGAATTTTTAATGAACTCAAGGGTTTCATTAATTTTTTCGTCTATTGAGTTAAAAACTTTTGAACTTTCATCAACTTCACTTTTTTCCAAAAAAGGTCCCACCCTTAAAACCAAATTGTGTTACTATAACGTATGATGCCTTTATAAGCATTTTCGACGAACTATCAGAAAATAGAATAAAAGAATATTGATCGTTTTTCCTTTTTGTGTTTAGGTTAAAATTCTTCTATGAGGAGTTCTGCAAGTTCGGGTATGATTTTTTCTATGGGCGACCTGTTGAGGCGCATTCCTAAAGAGTTTGGGTCCATGCCTACTGTGTATCCTATTAGGCTTGTAAGGTAGAGGACTGGAAAGGGTTTTAGGCTGAAAGTTTTAAAACAATAGGGGCATATAACTGAAAGAAGGTCAAAGCTTCGGTTTTTAATAGCTTCTATTATTTCTCCTACGTTATTTAGAACAGGTTTAGGATCAAAGGATAAGTTTGGCCCCATACAGCACTTCAAACGTTCAGGATATTCTTCTGTTTGACCGCCTATTGCTTCGATTATTTCTTCCATTTTTTTTGGTGCTTCACTATCATCTATACGGTGGAGGTCAGGGGTTCTTATTGCGTGACAACCGTAATAGCAAGCAGTTTTTAGGTGGGATATGTCTCTTTCTACTGCTTGTGAGAGTCTTTTAATCCCGATATCATTATAAATTACGTCGAAAATGTGGACTCTTTTTACGTTTTTATCATATTTTAATCCTATGATATCTAAGGCTTCTTGGATGTTTTCCCGTAGAAAATCATCTTCTCTAAGAAGATGGGATGTTTCTTCAAAACTTAGATCACACCCTGTACATAGAGATAAAATAGCGCCGTTTTTTTGAGAAGCCAATGCTAAAAGGCGCGCGCTCGAGATTAACCATGCAGACTTGTCGAAATTTTTAGCAGGTACTCCACAACAGGCTTCATCACCAAGATATTCAACCTCTATGTTGAAATGTTTAAGAAAGGCTTTTGTGGAAATTTCGTACTCCATTTGTTCATTTTTAGCCAAGCAGCCAAGGTAAAGGAGATATTTCAAAGGGTTCACCAACTACTTTGACAGTTTATCTTTTTTTGATACTTTTTTTCTCTCCATTAGATTTTCAATAATCTTAGGGAGCTTTGTGGTTTGCAGAACTTTTCTTAAACCTTCAGTGTCGACAACAGGGGCGGGTAAACCTAAAGTTTGTCGTGTAGCTTCGGCAAAATCTTTAGTAACAATGATCATCGGAGCAGTAATCATTCCCTTATTCCAGAAGGCTTGAAGGAGTTTTGCTATATTTTTAGTAGAGTATCCTGCTTCTGCTGCCAAGATTCTTAAAGCGAAAATAACTTCATAAGGAGCAACTTTTTGAGGGCAACGTGCTACACACTTTAAACATTGGCAACAAAACCAAATAGCTTCTTCTTTTATTAGTACGTCTTTTAAACCCATTCTTGTTTGTTGAACTATTAAATGGGGTCTGAAATCTTGTCTTACTAAAGCGATAGGGCAACCAGACGTGCATTTATTACACTGATAACAAGCTAAAGGATCTTGTTCGCCGAGAATTCTCAGAGTTTCTTCGACAAGCGTTTTATCCCTTTTCTCAAGAACCAATACCATTAAAACCAACCTTTACATTTCAAATCAAAATTTGTTTACCTTTCAAGGGTTTTAAGGGGATTTTGTCCCATTTGTTTCAAATCTTTCGTAAAATCTTCAACTATTTTAACAAATTTTCCAGATTCGCTAGAGCTTATCCATTCAAGCCTTAGCCTTTCAGGATTTATACCGAGCTGTTTTAAAAGCTCTTTTGTCAAAACTATTCTTGCAACACACTTTTTATTACCTGAAATATAGTGACAATCTCCAATATGGCAACCTCCAACTAAAACACCGTCAGCGCCATCTTTAAGAGCTTCTAATATGAAGCTAGGCTCAACCCTACCACTGCACATAACACGAATTATTCGAACTGTTGGAGGATACTTCATCCTTTGAAGTCCTGCTATATCACTTCCTGCATAACTGCACCAATTACATAAAAAGGCGACAATTCTAGGTTCAAATTCTCCCTCATTTTCTAATTCCATTAGGGACTCACCGCCGCTCTAATTTGAGCTATTATTTGCTCTGTAGTAAAGTTATGGGCAATTATAGCATCGCTAGGACAAGTAGCAGCACAGGTACCACAACCAACACACTTTGCCTGAATAACTTTTGCTACTCGTTTCTCATCTTCTTTTACTTCCATGACTATTGCGCCATAGGGACAAACTGGCTCACACATCCCACATCCACTGCAAAGTTCTTCATTAACTTCTGCAGAGATAGGTTCAATTTTAATTGTCCCTTTTTGAAGGAGTTTTAAAACATCCCCTCCAGCACCTTTAGCATGGCATACAACATCTACTATATCTTTAGGTCCTTGACAAGTTCCCGCTAAAAACACGCCAGGAGTAGGCGTTTCAATGGGGCGAAGTTTAGCGTGGGCCTCTTGGAAAAATCCATCTTCACTTGTACATAATCCCAACTTTTTAACAAGTTCTCTAGTCTCTTTTGGAGAAACCATGTTTACTTGGAGAACCAGAAGCTCTGTATCAACCCGGATAACTTCGTTTAAAAGACCGTCAAAAACCGTGAAATAGAGATGTTTTTCATCACCATAAGTTTCATAAATTTCACTTGGAAGCCCTTTTATGAAATTAATCCCAGTTTTTCGACATCGTCTATAAAGTTCTTCATAACCTTTTCCAAAAGCCCTTATATCTGTAAAACAGATGTTTACTTCCGCTTCCGGGTATTTTTCTTTTATTTGTAAGGCGTGCTTTAAAGAGGCCATACATCCATAGCGGCAACACCATTGGTTACCGTCAGATTCCTTGCTCCCTATACAGTTTAGGATGGTAACAGACATTGGTATTTTTCCATTACTTGGCCGTATTATTTCGCCTTCAGTAGGACCTGAAGCGCTAATCAATCGCTCAAATTCTAATCCGATTATCACATCTTCATACTTATCATATCCGTATTGGGGTTTTTGAGAGGCATCAAAAATTTCATAACCAGTAGCCACCACAATAGCGCCTACATCTAGTTCTATGAAACTTTCTTCCATAGTATAATCTACTGCTTCTACTGGACACTCTTTTTTACATATTTTACATCTTTCTTTTCCTTCTTTTAAACCTTGGAAATACCTACAATTTTCAGTATCGATTACAGGTATTGCTGGAACAGCTTGAGGAAAAGGGATATAGATCGCAGTTCTAGTATTTAAACCAAGGTCGAACTCATTTGCTATTTTTTTGCTCGGACATTTTTCCCAACAAAGACCGCAAGAAGTGCAAAGATCTTCCCTCACGTATTTAGATTTTCTACGAACTTTTACCTTAAAATTTCCTATATATCCCTCAACGTTTTCAACTTCAGAATAAGATAAAATCTCGATTAGAGGGTTTCTATCAACATCAACCATAAGGGGCGTTAGAATGCAAGCACTACAATCCAGAGTAGGAAAAGTTTTATCAAGTTGGGCCATTTTTCCGCCTATTGAGGGCTCTTTTTCCACGATATAAGTTTTTAAACCGCTATTTGCCAGTACCAGTGCTGTGGATATACCTGCGATACCCCCGCCTATTATTAAAACCTCTTTAACAGCCTCTATTTCACGCTCTTCAAGAGGTTCTAACAGTCCTGCTTTCATGGCAGCCATCCTTATGATATCTTCTGCTTTCTCAGTAGCAATCTCCCTTTTGTCATGAACCCATGAACAATGCTCCCTTATATTAGCAATTTCTAAAGTATAGGGATTTAATCCCGCTTCTCTCAATGTCTCCCTAAAAGTGGATTCGTGTAGCCTTGGAGTACAAGCTGCAATAACAACTTTAGTTAAACCATTTTCATTTATGCTCTCCTTTATAAGTCTTTGACCAGGATCAGAGCACATATATTTATAATCTTTAACAAAAACTACTCCTGGTAGGGATTCTGCATATTTTTTAACCTTTTCAATGTCAACAGTATGAGCAATATTAGTTCCACAGTGACATAAAAAAACGCCGATTCTTTCTTTATCCAAAAATTCATCCCCTTAATATACCAAAGAACCTTTGAAAGTGTGTGATAATATACTTAATCAATTTTTCTTAGTAGTTATTATTAAAAAATAGTTTTATATTCTTAAATCTTTTATTTTATAATAATTTATACTTTTAAAAATAATTAAAAAAAGGATAGTTCCATCCCTTAAATTTAAATCTAACCACACTAAAATTTAAACTAGAAAAACAGCTAATATCTTTATCCAAAACCAGCACACAACTTAAATCGAAAAATAACTAAAAATTGGAGGAATTACTGTGGTACAGATAAAAAAATATTTCTTCCCTGATGATGTTTGGATTGATACAAGTGATCCAGGTCATGTATGGATAAAAAAAATAGGAGAAAAGAAAGTAAAGATGGGAGTTGATGACTTTGCTGCAAAAGAAATGGAATCTTTCATAAGCATTCGAACGCAGAAAAAGGGAAAAGAGCTTGAAAAAGGCAAGTTTTTCGCTACTGTAGAAAGTGGTAAATGGACGGGTCCACTTATAATTCCATTATCTGGGAAAATAGTTGAGATAAATCCAGAAATATCAGAAAATCCATCGATAGCAAATGATGATCCTTATAATGGTGGTTGGTTGGTGATTTTTGAAGCAAGAAATCTTGAAGAAGAGCTTAATAATGATCCGAATTTGGTAAAAGGGAGTGAGGTGGAAAAACTCGAAAAATGGATAGAGGTTGAAGAAGAAAAATACTTATGAGATAAAGCACTAAAAGGTAATTAGTATATTACTTAATTATTTTAATTTTTAAGGAAAGGAGTTTACAGCAATTGATGTTGATGAAAGCTAGAACTTACAATGTAAACAAATTTTTAGGCATTGGTTATTCTTGCAATGTTTATGCATTGATACATGGAAATGAAGTATCTTTGATAGATTCTGGTATCAGTGCTTCTTTGGCTGAAGAACTTCTCGGAGGGTTAAGTAAAATAAAGGATTCTTTAGAGGTTACGAACCTTATTCTTACACATGCTCATTTAGATCATACGGGAGGCGCAGCAACTATTGTTGAGAAATTTTCTCCTAATGTTTATGCTCATTTTGATGAGGCAGAAGCTATAATGGAGGGTGATGAAAGTCGCGTATTAACTTTTATGTTTCCTTATGATTATACTCCTGTAGAAGTTACTCATATTGTGAATGATAGTGACCGAATTCCTCTAGGTAGTGGAGATGAACTAGCAGTAATTCATACTCCTGGGCATACTTCTGGATCTATATGCCTTTTTGATGAACAAAACAAGGTTTTATTTACGGGAGATACAATTTTTGCTTATGGTGGTATAGGAAGGATTGATTTACCTACAGGAGACGCTGAAAAATTAATAAACAGTTTAAGCAAGCTTAGTAATTTAGACGTAATAACATTTTTTCCAGGACATGCGGAACCGGTAATGTATAATGCTGCCCAAGAAATAAAAGAAACATATAACCGTATCAAAATGTACCTATAAAAAATTAAAAAAGACAAGGAAACTTTTGAAGCTGTTTTTTTGCTTTAATTTCGACTATTATAAATCTATTAATCGTGGTTTGTTATTTTTATCATTTAAGCTTGTGAATAGGCGTCTTTTAGGAGAAGACTTAGCATTTCACTATCTTGTCTAAGGATTTCTACGGCTGAAGATGGAGCAACCACAGTGAAAATTAACTTTTTTTTAGATCTCTTCCAAAAGGATGAGTTGGAGGATTCTTTGAAGAAACTTATAAGTTCTAAACCGGGGAAAGGTGGTTCTTCAAAGTTTATCTGCATCATCACTCTGCTAATGAGGGTGGTTTGTTCTTCAGGTGATAAACCTCCTTCTAGGACGAGGATTGTACCGTTTTTAACCTTGTCTATTATCATTGTAAATTTTGTTTCGAGGTCAAGTTTTTCTGAGGCATCCTTACTAATTAAGTCAAGTTTTGACATCTTTTAATCCTCCTCTTTCAGGTTGCGATTACTATATTTTTATATAGAAAATCGATGTTTTCGCCTGTTAAAGCTGATATTGGGATAACAGCGTGGGAGCCGTTAAAGGTTTCTTCTACGAGTTTGGGATCAGCTTCTGGTAGATCTATTTTGTTCGCGCAGATGATTATTGGTATTTGTTTTGCTTCTAGATTTCCTACTATTACGAGATCAATTTGGTCAAAAGGAGGTTTTGTACAGTCGAGAACCATTAAAGCTATGTCGATTTCATCGAGCATTTTTATGGCTTCAACTACCCCTCGTGTGGCTTCTTTCGCTCTTTGGATAGATTCTTCTTTTGTTAAGCCATGATCTTCCATAAATTTTCTATAATCGATTTTTGTTGTAATTCCTGGCAGGTCTACAAGGGTCATATCAAGGGTTTTTCCATCGAATTTAAGTTTAACATGTTCTACTTTATTTGTTTCACGGGTTTCGTGGGGTATTGGACTTACTTCTCCTACTATTTTTCCAGAAAGATCCTTTGCTATTCGGTTTGCAAGAGTTGTTTTTCCAGCATTAACACGCCCACAGAAGCCTATACTAACAATTTTTCGTTTTTTTCCAAGGAGATTGGAAAGAATAGACAAAGCATTCACCAGCCAACCATGTTAATTATAAAACTAAGATGTAATCAAAGACCTCTCATTTTAAGATAAAAAATACGAGGGTAACATCTGGATATATTGGAATGTGGTTAAAAAAGTGTTTATAAGTGTTTTAAAAAAGGAAAGAGAAAGGATAATAAATAAACTGATATGGTTTTAAAAAAGAAGAAAGGGCACATAAACTATTTTTTATTTACTTGAGTTTGACTCCGACTGCTCTTTTTATAAGCTCCGATATCGGGTCTACTTCTCGTTCAATGGGACCTTGACGATCAGGTATTTCTATTATTGTCGGTACTGTTCGCCTTTCCATGATTTCATTGATTATATTTCTTACTTTTTCCGCGAGACGCTCAGTTATAATAAGCAAGCCTATGTCGGGATTTTGAAGAACTTTCTCTATAGCAGCTTTTATCTCTGATACGTCACTTGCGATAAAAGCATCGCCTATTCCAGCTAGACGGAGACCTATTATAGTATCTTCTTCACCTATAGCAGCGATTTTCACGGGAGATCACCAAAATATTATTTTTTTGAGGATTAGGGCCCTTTTTTATGTTTTTTCATATTTTTTAGGAAGTTTTTCCTATAATGGAGTTTTTAGCAAATTCTACGGCTTTTGCCGTGTTTTTTTCTGCAAGTTCAGAAAGTTGCGTGATTTCTTCTTCGTTTTGTTTTTTGATCTCTTTTGATTCGGTTTCTACAGTTTTGTCCGCGTCTTCTTTCATTTTTCCAACTTTAGAACGAGCTTCTTCGACGGTTTTTTCTATCTTTTCTTTTGACTCTTCCCTAGCTTTTTTTACTAATTCTTCTGCTTCTTTTTTCGCATCTTCTACAATCTGTTTTGCTTCATCTTCTACCTCGCGTATCTGTCTCAATGCTTCTAACGCCATGACTAATAACTCTCCAAATTCTTATTATGTTCGTCAATGATTTAATAAATTTTACTTATAAGAACTGTTTAATGTATGTTAATTTATTAAGAACTTTTAGAAAGTTTCATAAAATACATATTTAATGTTTTTGTTTGTTATTTTTTGGTAATTTCAACCGAAAATAGCATTTTCGATTTCTTCTCGTGAAAAAACTCTCCCACAATACTTGCATCTATAAGTTTCCTTCTCTTTTTCTTTAAGTATTAATAACGGTTTAGAGGGTTCACGGTCATTTGATATACAAACAGGATTTGGGCATTTTACGTTTCTTAGAGTATCTGGGAGACCTGGTTTTTTCTTATTAACAACAGCATAGTTTTTTATGAAGTTTATCGTTGAATTTGGAGCTAGAAAACCTATTACAGCTATTTCATCATCGGTTAAATATCTGTTTTCAATCTTTATCAGATCCTTTTTCTCCTGCTTTCCACTATCGACATTTATTAAAACGCTTACGGTATCCTTTTGTGGCAAGCCCAAGAGACTAAGAATGTGAAGGGCGGTGTTCCCTGGAAGATGATCGATAACTGTCCCTTCCCGGATCTTCCTAACTCGAAGTTCTTCAACAAAAGCGTCAGTCTCCATAAAAAACACACCTAACCAAAAAAACTAACTTTTTGTAATTTTTATCGGGCTTTCTTTTTAATTTTTTTTATATTGGATCGTACAAAATTGTTTTATTTTTACAAAAACTACTCCTGTCATATTTAAAAATGAATAACACCTAAAATAAAATTGTTTTTATCATTTTTGGAGGATTTTCTATTGCGAGAAAATGTTTCAAATGAGGATATCCCTGAAAAATTATTGCAGAGGCTTCAGTGGCTAAAAAGTCCTAAGTTTTATAGGAGTAAAGAAGCGATCGCCTTCTCGATTATAAGCTATGATCGTCCTGGTCTATTAATGGAATTTACTACTAAAATTTACAATTATGGCGGAAATATCACGTTTTTACATAGTTACAAGGAGTTTGATAAAACTGCGCACGCAGAAATAGAGATTGAGGGTATTAAAGATCCTAAAAAACTTGAAGAGGAGTTAAAAAATATCAAAGGGGTTATTGGAATTGAAAAGGTTCCCTTGTTTTCTGAAGTTTACGGTAAACGCGTGCTAATTTTTGGGGGAGGAGCTCAAGTAGCACAGGTGGCTTTAGGAGCAATCACAGAAGCAGATAGACACAACATTCGCGGAGAACAAGTTTCTGTTGACACCAGCCCTGTTGTTGGCGAACATAAGATCGCGGAAGCTGTTCGCGCAGTTTCAAGATTACACCGCGCAAGTATCCTAGTTCTTGCAGGTTCGATTATGGGGGGCGAAATCACTAAAGCGGTCAAAGAGTTAAGGGAAAAAGCAGGGATACCAGTTTTCAGTTTAAACATGACAGGAAGCGTTCCAAAAGAGGCTGATATGGTTATTACTGATCCCTTACAGGCAGGAGTAATGAGTGTAATGGCTATTTCAAGTAGGGCAAAATTTGAACTAGAACAGGTATATAAAAAACGTTTTTAGAAATGAAGTATCTATCCTATTTTAGCATGTTTTTTATCTTATTATTTTTTGTAGTTTTATGGTGGAGATTCGGCTGATCAATAATGGACAATTTTCATTGTTTGATTTCTTTGGAAAGATTTTTACCTTCGACGATATTTTCGAGTTGATTATACGTGGAACTGGATTTGTATTTTTCCTGCTTTTTCTCGTGATTTTCTTAGCTGAACTTTTACAATATTTAAGGCACGGTGTGCATGATGAGTCCCTTGATTTTTCTCTAATGGGGATAGCGACTTTTTTTACGCTATTAATTACAGCAGATATTTTAATGGCTATACTTGTGGGAATCTTCGTAATGGCTGTAATAGAAAGTTGGATTATGCGTGAGTATCCCATTTGGAACAAACTCATAGTAATAACAACAGTTTTTTACGGCATCATCCTCGGATCATACATATTATCAGATATTTATGATGATAACAGGATTTTTGGTATAGGTTTAAGTATTTCTTTTTGGGTAATGCTAATTCTTGGTTTCATTTTTTTTGGCAAGAAATATATTCTAACCTCAAGATTTCTTTCCCCACAATACCTTTACCTTTTCTTATACTTGATAGCTTACATTATTGTTTGGAGATTTATATCACTAGGCAGGATCTATGAGACGCTGTTCATTGTAAATTTCTTAATCTATCTTGTTTCAGGTCCCGCTTTAAGGGTATTGATGGGTATAAAATCGTTAGAAGATGAAAGGATCGAATCTATTTTAGAAGAAGTTAAAGTGAAAATGAATGTTAAGAGTAATATTAAACTTGGAATTGTTCACGCGCCAATTCTTAATGCTTTTGCTTATGGTGCTTTTTTTGATAAAAGGATTGCCTTAGTTTGTAATGATCCTTCTGAGTTTCCAGAAGAAGAATGGAGAGGTGTAATAGCCCACGAAATGGCTCACTTGAGAGAAAACCACGTTTTACTACTTTTATTCGTGATAGGCGCTGAACTATGGTTTAGAAAAATATTCGAGATTCCCGCTACATTTTACGACTATGCCTTTGCTCAACAAGCCATGAGTTTTCTTACGTTTTATCTCATTGGATTGGGTCTAGGTGTTATAATATTTATTTTTATGAGGACGATGGAAGGTAGAGCTGATCGAGCTGTTAAAAATTTAGGATATGGACCGCAATTAGCTAAAGCATTATACACGCTAGAGGGATTTTATACCGGTATAGGGGGTGCTGCGGGAATTTCTATGAAACTTCTCTCTGATGAGGAAGAGTTTACTGAAGAGGAGTATCAGATTGCCATGTTTAGTGCTGCAAAATCTTTGCGTAATTTCCTTGTTAAACCTTCAAGAGCAAGGGCAGCTATTGATATTTTCATGAGTCATCCTTATTCGGCTTTAAGAATCGCTGCTATGGTTGATGAAGGTTTATCACCAACAAAATGTGCCTTATTACCATGGGCTCTAGTTGCAGGAAAAGGAAGAAAAGGATTGAAAAACTATGTGGAAAAGGTGGAAGAGCTTCTTAATGAAAAGTATGTGGAAAAATTTGGGGAAGATGGTATTCATAAACTTGTGGAGATATCAGGATTAAGGGAACATTACGAGTTAGAGCATATTAATGGGGAGTATATTGGGATTCCTTTTTCCCCGCTAGTGGGAAGTGTTATCGTTGGAAAAATAGTTAGCATAAGGGAAGGAGATTCTATATTTTCACCTCTTCTTTTCGAAGTTAAAGTTCAGGATAGAGAAGATAAAAGTAGTGGAATGATTAGAGTAATTAATCCAATAGATTACCGTTTCGAAATCTATGAAAAGGGGAAGGAGTATCTTCTTCCAAATGGTTTAATGGGAATCCTTAGGGGGCATGAAGTCAAAATTAACAAGGAGAAGATGAATGTTTTCTTTAAGTTCGATA
>Ga0209427_10003548_pt1 | contig 18268 bp, 24 predicted proteins | sample DeeMarSWOR136_30_FD_187465 | JGI IMG/M metagenome (GOLD analysis project Ga0209427, IMG submission 187465) | Marine sediment microbial communities from White Oak River estuary, North Carolina - WOR-1-36_30 (SPAdes) (version 2) | ecosystem: Environmental > Aquatic > Marine > Intertidal zone >...
CTCGCAATTTGGGCACCCACGATACTATGATCGACACTGTGAGTTTTCGCTCTGCCAACATCGTGTAAAAGTGCGCCAACTCGCACAAGGTCAACATTAACTTTAAACTTTTTTTCCTTACACGCTTCAGCTATCTCTACCGCAAAGTCTGCAACTTCTTTGCAATGTTCTATAACATTCTTTGAGCAACCTGCTTGGGTTAGGAGTTTCAGCGCCGTCTTTTCAGACGGTAGCCGTTTACTCACCTAACTCCTTCCTCAACTGGTCAATTTTCCGAGACAGAACCTCAACTATTTTCCCATTGTCAAAGTGCATCATAGGTTTATTGCATGTTGGGCATCGAAAGAGCAGTTCCATAGCATCTTCGAAGGGCATTTTTTTACATCCTGGTGTCCCACAATAGTAAAAATCATGATTCTTTTCATAATTAAGCCGTGTGTCCAGCTTCTGCAAAACATGCCTTTTCTGGTTCATAATGAAACCTTCAAGCTGGTCTGGTTGAAGCTTCCAATGAAATATGAACCAACCGGTATTTTCGTCCCTTGATCTTCTTAAGGACACCAGAGAATGGTCATACAGCCTATAAAGTATTTTGCGAACAGAATTAAGGCGTATCCCTGTTTTATTGGCTATTTCGTCGTCTGTGGTTTCATCTGAATCTTTCAACGTGTATATGATTTTAATTGCATCTTCCTGTCCTAAGACTTCTGCCACTTTGACCAATGTTTCGTCGTCTACGAAGGTCAACATGAAGAACCTCAATCACCATTATATATAGTATCTACATGAAACATAAATCTCTTTCAGAGAATCTGAAATTTTGCTTTTAAACTTTACCTTTTGCAACGACTTTTTTTCCATGTTTTTGCGGGATTATCTCAAGTTTGCTATTCTTAAACTGCTTTTCCAATTCCTTGCCTTTAAAGAATCGGTCAAGAAAAACTGCAAGGCTAGAACACTCAGAATGAGGCTGATTTCCTACGGCAACGTTAAAGTCTGAAAATTCGTGTGAGAAGAATTCGCTTGGAACCTTTTGACTACCCACAACAACAAGCACATCTTTTTTAGTTACTCGAATCCGTTGAATTACATCGCTCGTCTGAATGTTTTCGCCATAAACTGTCAAGTGAACAACTAACCCATTTTTAGCCTTCCATCTTTTCAAAACCAATTTCCAAGAAATGCCCATTTGAAGAAAGAATCGCCCACCCCAAGTTTCGACAACTTTGCCTATGGTTTTCTTGATCTTTTCATCCTTAACATCACTAAGTATCATTCCTGACGCGCCTAGCGCTCTGGCAGTAAGAGCCACATGAGTGGTCAACCTTGCATCTCGTGGACGGTGCCCCCATCTCAAAACTACAACCTTAGACATGGCCATCACCTATTTTGGCTCAATAACCTCCTTTACAATCCCGTCGTATTGTTCGATACGACCTAAAATCTTCTCAGCAAAAGTTGGCACTGCCTCGAAAATAACATTTGCATGGTCGTTTTTGTATCTTATATTTTTCACGTCAACATGGTTGAAAAGCCATGAAATGAAGGAAAGCGTTTCGTCTGAAAGGGGGATGGAGAAAGTTGTGCGAACATAATTTTTAAGATTTTTAGACAGTTCTTGTTTAAGAAAGTTGATGTTTATGCCGTGCAGAGCAGAAATAGGAATAACATTTTGGGTCAAGTTTTTCAAGGTTTCTGTTAGCTGTTGGGCTTCATACTTTCCCATTAAATCTGTTTTGTTAAGCGCTGTTACTACTGGGATTCCGTTGGCGCCAATTTTTTGAATGGTGTCTAGGCTTATCGAAAGTTTTCTCTTTATTTCTTTGAACTGCTCACTTCCATCCACAATTAATAGTATTAGGTCTGAAAAAATGGTTTCTTCAAGAGTTGAGCGGAAAGCTTCTATCAGTGTGAGGGGAAGTCGATCGATAAATCCAACGGTATCTGTTAAAAGAACTCTTTTTCCAGACAATTCCACCGTCCGAGTGGTTGTTGAAAGTGTTGTAAATAATCCCCTACCAGTTGGAACGGATTCTTGAACTAGCACGTTAAATAGAGTGCTTTTTCCAGCATATGTATAACCTGCCAAGGATATAGATGAAAAACCAAGTTCTTGCCTTCGCTCTCTATGTAATTGCCTTTTCTTTTTGATTTTTTTTAATTTCTCCTGTATTGTGTGAACCTGTCTTTGCACAGTTTCGTGGTAAACGTCTACTTCGTATGCGCCCAATCCCATGAACCCTGGTTGCTCTTCCATTCTTGCAAGTCGAACTTTCTCCTTTGCATGAGCTAATTCGTAACGGAGCCTAGCCAGTTGGATTTGGAGTTTAGCTTCTGTTGTCGAAGCCCGTCGAGTGAAGATTTCTAGAATGAGCTGAAATCGGTCTATCGCCTCTATGCCCGTTTCCTTAGCAAGATTGTAAGCTTGAACCGATTTAAGTCGATTGTCAAAAATTAGTTTTTCAGCTTTGCGTTCTTTGACTAACTGGGCAATCTCTTTTACTTTGCCTTTTCCTATTTGAAACCGTGGATTTGCTTTTCGTATTTGTTCAACAACTGCAACAACGGTATATCCAGCGGCTTCTGTTAGGCTTTCCAGTTCTTTCAGACTGTTTAGTTCGTTTCTTAGGCGTCGTTGCACGATGATGGCTCTTGTTATTTTGTTGCCTCCGATTTTTTCTTGCTTTGGATTAAATCTCCCAATGTTATTGTTTTTGATGGACGATCTGTAGTTATTAGTTGTTTTGGAAACTTCTTTTCTGTTGCTGGAACGAGAAGCCTGATCTTAAGGGCGTGCTGAAGCTTTTCTGCAAGCCTATTATCCGGCCTCATTTTATGGCTTTCCAATTTTTTAAGCACAGAGACCTTTTCGTTTAGCTTTTTGCCCAATTCCTCATGGCTTAATCCTTGTGCTTCTCTGGCTCGACGGATATGAGTGCCAAAATCCTCAACCAATTCTAAAGTAGACTCTAAGGGAGACTGCTGCTTCTTCGAAGTTTTCAGTTGCTTTTTCTGTGGTCTTTGAATTTTGGTAGAAGGTTTAATTGGTTTTGGGGTTTTCATTTCCCAACTTATTGAACCTAACGTTGCACAATCGCTACATACTACGAGTCTCGCTCCCTCAATTATAGCCTTATACGATTTACCTGCTATTCGACGACCGCAAACTTCGCACTGCAAAGTTTTCACCTAAATTGTTTTACGTGTCTTCGGCTCTTTATAGTTCTCATAACATTAATGGTGCTGTTATGCTAAATAATCCTTTGTTGAAAATCCGTTCCATCGCTGACTATCAGTTTGGACGAGGAGCTGGAGAAATGCTTTTTCCAAGCGATGTAAACATTTCCTTTTCTCGACGAACTGGTAGAATAAGACATATCTATTTGGATGGTGAACTTTTGGCTACGTTAAGGCCTACTAATGGATTTTTTTCACTTACTATCGAAGGGGCACGCCGTCTTATGCAAATTAAACCTTCTCGCTTATGGGTCAAAGTTCTAGACGAAGTAGCAACTTTCATCGCTAAAGGTAGAAGTGTTTTTGCCAAGCATATTGTTGACTGTGATGAAAGGATCAGATCAGAAGAAGAAGTGGCTGTCATAAACAGTCGCTCTGAAGTTTTAGCTGTGGGTAGAGCAGTTTTAACGGGAGAAGAGATGAAGGCGTTTAAGCATGGCGTTGCTGTTCGTATTAGACGTGGAGTTGCAGAGGAAAAGGGAAGGTTAAGAAGGGGAAATAAAAAAAAAATAATAGTTGGAGCGAATAAAAGTTGCGTAAAGGAATGAGTCCGCGAGAGACCAAACGATTAATGAAGCGTATGGGCTTAAGTATGGATGCTATGCCTGATGTTCAACAAGTTGTGTTCAAAACGAGCATTAAAGAGATAATTGTTGAAGAGCCTGAAGTGGCAATATTGAATCTCAAAGGGCAAAAGGTGTTTCAAGTCACGGGAGGAAAGATTACTGAAAAAGCGTTTGCGGTCGAAGAAAAGGCACCCAGTATTCCTGAGGAAGACGTAAGATTAGTTGCCGATCAAACTGGAAGAAACTTGGAGGAGGCAAAACAAGCTTTAGAGGAAAGTGGCGGAGATCTTGCAAAGGCGATTCTTCTTCTTCAGACAGGCTGACCTAGAATTGTTTTAGAATGTCTTGCTTTTCCATTATGTGGCCGCAGTAGTGGCATTTTACCATTAGGGGTTCTTGTGATTTTACGTAGAATTTTGGCTGTATGGGTTCATTGCTGTTTGTTATGCATGACGGGTTGCCGCACTTCACTGTTCCTCGTATGATGTTTGGCAATTTGACACGTTTTTTTTCGGCTACTTGGTAGTTGCGAATTATGTTAATGGAAGCATGTGGGGCTAAAAGCGCTATTTTATCAACTTCTTCGGGTTCTAGTTCTCTACCTTCCACTTTGACTATGTCTTTGGTGCCTAGTTGTTTGCTTGGTACATGCATAGCGATTAATACGATTCCGTTAGTCCGCCCTGATATTCCCAGGATTTTTACTACATCTAGCGCGTGGCCACCTGTGATGTGATCGATGACTGTGCCATCTTTGATTTTTGAGACGAGAAGGGTTGTTTCAGCCATTGATGATTCGCCTCTTAACAGTGTGGTGGCAAGAAGCTATATGAGTTTTCCTAGCAAAGAAGTTATTTATTACATGCTCATTTTTGTGTTTGGTGTCTGTGTTGGAGTTTAAGGGTCGTGACATTATTTCTGTGAAGGATTTTTCGCGGGAGGAGATTGATTATGTTTTGGAGATGGCTCGAGTTATGGAGCCTATGGCTAAGAGTGGTTCTGATTTGTTGCGGGGGAAGATTTTGGCTACGTTGTTTTTTGAGCCTAGTACTCGTACGCGTTTGAGTTTTGAGTCGGCTATGCATAGGTTAGGTGGTTCGGCGATTGGTTTTGCTGAGGCGGAGATTGCTTCGGTGAAGAAGGGGGAGAATTTGGCTGATACTATGCGGGTGGTGGAGAGTTATGCAGATGTTATTGTGGTCCGTCATCCGTTGGAGGGGGCAGCTAGGTTGGCAGCTGAGTTTGCTGGTGTTCCAGTTATTAATGGTGGTTCTGGGGCTGAGGAGCATCCAACTCAAGCGTTGCTGGATTTGTATACTATTGCAAAGGAGAAGCAGAAGATTGATGGTTTGAGCGTAGCTTTGGTTGGTGATTTGCGTTATGGGCGGACGGTTCATTCGTTGGCTTATGCGTTGTCGTTGTTTGATGTGAGGTTGTTTTTTGTTTCGCCTGAGATGTTGCATATGCGGAGGGAGGTTTTAGAGGCCGTTAAGGGAAAGGTTAGGGCTGTTGAGGGGAGTAGTTTGGAAGAGGTTGTTGAGGATGTAGATGTTTTGTATGTTACGCGGATTCAGAAGGAGCGATTTCCTGATGCTGCGGAGTATGCGAAGGTGAGAGGTTCGTATCGGGTTGATTTGAAGTTGTTGGAGAAGGCGAAGGGTGACATGATTGTATTGCATCCTTTGCCTCGGGTGGATGAGATTGCGCCTGAGGTGGATGGGACTTTTCATGCGCGGTATTTCGAGCAGGTTTGGAATGGAATTGTTGTGAGAATGGCGTTGTTAGGTTTGGTTTTGGGGGCTATAGAGTAGGCTGTTTTGCGAGGTTTGTGTTTTTGGGGTGGGCTTGGAGTTGTTTGGTTTGGGGATGGTTGTTTTGGGAAGACGATGGGCGATTAGTGTGAAAGTGTTTGGGAATGCTTTTATTTTCTTAATTAGTGTATTTTTGTGGTTCGGGCGGCGGTAGCCAAGCCAGGTCAAAAGGTCAGTTTTGGCTAGAGGCGAAGGACTCAAGATCCTTTCCCGTAGGGGTTCGCAGGTTCGAATCCTGCCCGCCGCACCATTGCCAATTGCATTTAATTTCTCGTTATCGCCAACGATGAAATGCATTTCTCTGACGAAAGACAAATTTTTTCAATGATAATTAAGCAAAAAGATACAGCGTACTTTCCACAACCCTCCTTAAGACCGATTGCGCTGATAGAGATTTAGGAAAGAGGAAAGGCTTGTCTAAGAGAACAGTTTCAAAATAACATCACTATTCCTGCTCATTGGATTCATCTTATCTTTAACCCTCAACGAGTCAAAGCTACTACCATCACCATTCCAAACGATTGCCTAACAACACAAGAAGCAGTAAAAGCAGTCGTTGACAGAGACACAATAACTCTCGTTGGAGAAAATAAAGACAACACACTAGTCGTCAAGGCTTTGCATAAAAATATCTCCAAAAGACTTTTCCACAAGTGTTCACTGGTTTGAATCCAGCCAGCCAAACTAATCTGCGCGCACGTTTATGTTATGAGATCTGCTCTTATCAATGTCACGTCTTGTAGAGGTCTGTCATTAGCGTCTGTGGATACGTCACCAATTGCATCAACAACATCCATACCCGCAACCACTCCTCCAAAAACAGAATAATTACTGTCCAAAGACAAATTGTCCTTTAAATTAATGTAGAACTGGCTTGTAGCAGAATTCGGCTGAGCGGTCTTCGCCATCGCCACCGACCCCCGAACATTACTGTGCTTGTTCGGAAGCTCATCAGGAATCGTAGGAACATCAATTCCATTTACACTAGCATCTCCACCTTGAATCACGAAATTATGAACCACCCTGTGAAAAATCGTCCCATTAAACACTCCGTCTTCAGCCAGATTCTTAAAATTCTCGGAAGTTATAGGCATATCATAATACAACTCAATAGTAATGTTCCCCATACTTGTGACAAGCAGAACCTTCACTGGACCACCACTTGAATCCGAACCATCCCCGCCAACCATCTGATAAACAACCACACTAACGACAATAATCAAAACGACCGCTATAAATGCCATTACTTTACGACTAAATAGACCAGACTTCTTCCTAACTCTCCGCCCACGCCTAGGTCTAACAGGCAAGGTCTCAAACACAACCCAACACAACAAAACAACATTCTTCTAATAAGACTTGTTGCAAATCGCAAATCGCAACCGCCCACGTGTCTTATCTCACCCTAAGTTTTAAGAAGTCAACACACATACCTTTCCCACCATGCAATACCCAAACAAAAAAATCGCAGGCTTACTTCTATTCATCGCTGGTGTCGCAGGCGTCTTAGGAATAATCCTCGCAGAAGCCCTCTACCCCGACTACAGCACCTCACAAAACTACATAAGCGACCTAGGCGTCGGACCCTCCGCCGTCATCTTCAACACAGCACTATTCCTCCTTGGACTACTAGTAGCTGCCTCATCCTACTTCGTCCAAAAAGCATACAATACCAAACTCTTCACAATTCCACTAGCCATAACAGGCATCGGTGCTATGGGAGTGGGCATATTTACCGAAGACGCCCTAACAATGCACGCCATCTTCTCCCTCATAACTTTCCTATTCGCAGGAATAACCACTATCCTGGCCTACAAACTGACAAAACCACCCCTATCATATCTGTCCATCCTGCTCGGCGCCCTCACACTTGTAGCACTCATCCTCTTCGGCTTTGAAACCTACCTAGGTCTAGGAAAAGGAGGAATGGAGCGCATGATAGCATACCCCACCCTCCTATGGTCAGTCGGCTTCGGCGGACACCTTATCGGCTCCTCCGACTAGACACCAAAACATACCAACGCAGCCATTCCCGCGGTTTTAGTTATGGTAAAAACTTCCACAAACTACACTGTTCTAAACTCTGGAATAATAAGGCACCACCCCAAATAATATTGCATGAGGGAAATGCAGAAGAAAACCAAGATTATTGTCATGCTCATAGCTCTAGCAATAGTTTCCATACCAGCCTACCTTCTATACGTCCACATACAACTCACCCGTAAACTAGCAAACATCAGCATGCAAGCGCAAGAAGTCAAAAACTACATAGACCAGTACCCCAAAGCACAATATAGAATAACCGAAGGCAAACTCACCAAAAGCGCAACAACCCACGACTGCTGGATAGTCACGTGGCATAACCCTGAAAGCGACTTCTTCATGCACACAGTCATCGTCTGGATGGAAAAAGAAACACTAGAAATACTGGAAGTACAAGAGGTCTGGTAGAAAGTCTAAAGGGTTACATACCCCTCTGCTTTTTCTCAGAACCCCTCGTACAGAAATAGTCATACTTAAGCCCTATCTGCTCCGTCATTGGACAATCAGGACAAATACAACTTACCTTTTTAGTTATACACTTCGGACTCTTACCCAAAGCACAATACAGCAACTCCTTCTTTCCCCCAGCACACTCATTATATGTGGGGCAACCCTCACAAATACAAAGCTCCCTATTAGCCTCAATCATTTTCATCCGTTCCTTCTCACCCATCTTCGTCATCATCTGCATAGCCTTCTCAAACTTATCCAAAACAACTCACCTCCACAAGCACTAGCATCAAAAACCAACACTTCATCTATTTTAATCTATTTAAAAATCACCGCCAAACAACTAAACACGTGAAAGAAGTGGACTCAAAGTTAAGACCGAAGAAACTGCCTCCTCAAAGCCAAAACAACAGGCACACCCACAACCGTCGCAATTACAGTAAAAATTAATCTCTCCACAGCAAAAACAGGAATCAAAGCAAGGAAGAATATGGGCGAAAGCGACGCACCAATCACACCTAGCTCGGCCGCTCCAATAAACACTAAAGTGCCATATATCTGAGCAACCATATTAGCCACAAAACTGCACAGACCAACACAAACCATCAACTCCAGACCCTCTCCACGCTGGAAAAAAAGTGCTAACCATTCTCCGAAAAGTAGAACAACAGCTAAACCAGCCCAATGCAGAAGAGGGAATACCCAAACTACCTGCCCAACCCAAGTCAAATACCACGCAAAAATCAAACCACCCAAAACCAGAGCCGTAACCATCCAACCTCTCACTATTCCTACTCTGCGTCTACTAAGACAACCAGCCACAAATGCGGACAAAACCGTAGCGGGCAACAACAACCAAGAATAAACACTAGCACCTGTCAAAATACGTCTAACAATACCTCCAACAAAGGCAGCTGAAGCACCGAGCCACGGACCCAAAACGAAACCAAAAACCGGAACAACAGCCGACAAAACTCCAATAGTAGCCCCCTCTACCCCAATGACTGGAAAACCTGGCAAATAGCTCAATGCCACGTAGAGAGCTGCCATACTTGTGGTCAAAGCAATATCTCGCGTCGCCATTTTCAAAGGAAGCACCAGTCTCGCTGTTGAAAATATATGCTTATATAATCTTTTGTAAAGGGGTCACAGCCAGACGGAGGTTAGAATTTCATCGACTCTTCTTTGACGCCCTCTTTCGTGATGATTAAAAAGTCAACTCCATTACCGCTCATGGAATCTCGACTCAATGCCGATTTCATAGCTCGAACAGCCAATTCCTTAGCTTCCTTCAAATTCATATCTTCAGTGTAACCTTCCTCAAGAACTCCTATGCCGATTTCTGCACCTGTGCCTACTGCGGCATATTTGTCTGGAATCAGAGAACCCAAAACATCTAAAGCCCAAATCGATGGGCCTTCTTCATCTACTCCGCCAATAATTGTCTGTGTAATTAACGGAAACAATCGTCTGCCGAAGAGAAGATTTGACATTACTTTAGCTGCTGCCTTGACAGAAATCCTTCGACTGTTGTCTAGCTTGAAAAGATTCGCATAAGCTTCTACTTCTCTTATCAGAACTTGCATGTCGGAAACGAGTCCTGCACATGCTGCGCCTATGTGGTCAGTTATTTTGAAAACTTTCTTCCCAGCTTTGCTTGTGACAAAATAACCATAGGTTACTCGTTTCTCAGAGACAAGCATAACGCCTTCAGAAAAAACCATGCCAAGGGTGGTTGCTCCTGGCATCAAGAAGTAAGGGTATTGTTGATTTTGTTCAACCAAAGTCACAATTCTCCTAAATGTCGGTTGATTATACACTGTCTACCATTTAAACTTAATCATAAAACTTTACATGCTGGCTTTCTGCAGTACAGTTTCTAGAAAGCCATTTCTTCTCTTTCAAACATAATAGATGCTTAGTGCGTTCGTGGTATTGATGGTGGTTAACCTTCACTTTCAAAAGATTGACGAATCATGGTGTGGCGTAGCCCTTGAAGAAAGCAGAATTTTCGCCACAACATTCGCCTCCAACGAGAAAGATGTTTTCAGAAGCCTATTAAGGGAGCTACCCTACAACACCATTTTTCAAGTCGTTCAAGAAAACGATTCTCTTACAAAAGAAATTTTGAGAGCGATAGAAGCAACCATTGAAGGTAGAGATGTTTCTTTCTGTTTCCAATTTACCATGAACCGCCTGTCTAGTTATGCTCAAAGAGTGTTGAGGCTGACTTCGTTAATTCCCACGGGATATACAACAACTTATGGAGGCTTAGCTAAAGTTGCAGGTGGAAGCCCTCGGTCGGTTGGCAGAGTGATGGCGACCAACCCCTTTGCACCTCTGATTCCTTGCCATCGAGTTGTGGCTGCCGATCTAGCTTTGTGTGGCTACGGCGGAGGGTTAACGACAAAGTGGAACATTTTGCGGAAAGAAGATCGAAATTTTAGTAGAGTGCTTGAGGTTAAAATTAATGGCAAAACGCTCAAGCTGTTTCCAATCACTATGCTCAGACCTAATAAAATATTCGCTAAGTGAAGTTCTCTGAGTAACGACAACGATACTTTTCAGGTAACTTTTCGCTGCACGTAGAGTTTCTCATAGCATTTTTCGCAAAGAACCTTGTTTTCTCGTATTACTATTTGTTTAACTGGGATAGGCTTTCCACAATTCTGACAAGGCAACGACTTTGGTCGCTGTTTTTCCATTATTTCAACAAGCCTCCGAAAAAACTCATATTGAAACGCTGCACCAGCCATTGCTGCTTCCTTCATTTTGCTCCCTTCTATAATTTTAAATTAGAACATGAACTAAAAATTTGTGCTCCACACGCAAGTGGCATTAAATTTTCGTTAGCATGTTTCTGTGGGGTTTTAAAGAAGACGCTTTATAGTTCCAGCTAAGCTGAAGATATGCCCAGCGTTTCTCAAGGGACACCGATGACCATGACAGTTATTTCCCAGCCAGGCACACTCTCCTCTTACTAGACCCAGTGATACCTGCTAAAGAGCTGATAAACAATGCTTCAAATCCCCTCACGAATATTGCGCCGAGTACGAATACTGGAGGCTAGCCAAAGACCCCAATGGTCTTATAGAAGGTTCCTATGCCTTGGGCCAAATCTGTCACTGCTCCGCTTATGAGAATCCCTAGGCTGTAGATACGTATGGGCGAAAGATCATATTCTGCCAGCAGTGGCTGCATCGACACCGCAATCAAGTTAGCTTCTGTAGTCACAGGCACCATCATAGAGAATAGAGCCAGCCTGCTACTGTCGTTTCGAAACTTGACTTCTAACACTCTTTCCATCATCTTAGATAGGAATGGCATCCCCTGAAAGAGTACCAATACTCCATCAACGTTTTCTGGTCATTGGAGTTCCACATTTTGGACATTTCTGTTGGAAACAGGGTGCGCCCAGTTTATGAGGTTCAGTGTACCCACAGCTTGGACACACACAAGACCCTCCAGGGCCAGCTGCAAACCCACCCATTCTTCCTCTTCCACGACGACCTCCACCACCTCCTCCACCACCACCTCTATTGCCTCCGAGGCCACTCGACATGTAGTAAACGCCACGCTGTTGAGGATAATTATAGCCACGCTGAAGCATCAGCTGTTGAGCTGTTGTGTAAACGTTTTCAAAATAGCTAGGCAGCATGAGAAAACCTTGTCTGAACGGTGACGGAATTTGAAGGGTTTGCCTTGGTTGTTGGTATGGGCTTACTGTCCGAGGAGTTTTCATCATGTGTTTGGGTGTGAAGTTCGGGCAAGCCGGTTGATCAGGACCCACTTTAACGTCGTTTAACATGCAGAACCCGTTGCTAAAGTGAGTGCATTCCTTATGAGTAGCAAATCCAGATCGTCTACTTGGGTATGTCATTTCGACTCACTTTTGTGATTATGCACAAAATAATATAAATCCTTTGTCGTGTGCAAGAATAGCTATGACACTGAAGAAAAAGAGGTTGTTGCAGATTTTTCCTCCATACATTTAGACATTGGAAGGCTACACGGGTCTCTGGATTTTCAGAGTGAAGAATACGTTGTTAGAATGGCTCATATAGAAAAGGATGTTAACAAGAAGGTAAATTACACTGCTTGGAAGCAAATTTGAAGTCAAACGAAGTGCGAAAATACAGATACGACAAATCCGTGTATATAGCGGTGATTGGTGATTGTGGTGCATGCTATTATTGCGTGAATGCGTGCCTAGAAAAGCCGTAAAAGAGTCGAAGCCCCCGACTATAGATTACTCCAAATGTACAAGGTGCATGAAATGTGTGGAAGCTTGTCCACGATAGGTAATGCAGATAGTGCATTAGCGTTGGAGGAACCTTGTGGCTCAGGCATCAAATCTATCGCGCGCAAGTAAAATCTATGCAACTTTGACAACGAATTCGTCGTCCTTTTGAGGAAGTAGTGCACACATGCAGACAAAGTGATAAATCTTATACACGTATGACTATAGAATTATGAATAAAAAAGGTGAATTTGCTTTGGATATTTCTGAGTGGAAAGCCCGTCTAGAAAGGGAACGCGAGGAGAAAAACAGGTTTTTTATATTAGATCCTCGGTCACCGATATCTCGTGAAGAACGTAGCAGTCTTGTTGGTAAGGGTCTTAGCTATTTTCCTCCAGATCCAGATTTGCGCTTTGTGTTGACACTTGTCGAGCATGAGGAGAAGAAGAAAATAATAGTGGCAACTTCGCAAGATGGAGAACGAGAATTTATTCGTTGGGGAGAATTCAGGTTTGAAGTTAACGGGAATCAATGTATACTTCAAGCCTATAAGAGTGGCCGTGAAGAGGAAAGACTTTGGGTTCCTTTCAGAGATAAAACCTCAGGGAAGGAAACGTATGGGGCGGGTCGATATCTTGATTTAAAACCAGAGAGACACCGCACCGCTGAAGGAAAATGGATTCTCGATCTCAACAGAGGATATAATCCATGGTGTGCTTACAGTGAAGCATACACATGTCCCTTCATTCCTCCAGAAAACTGGCTGGAAGTGCCGATTAGAGCTGGCGAAAAAAGTTATCCTTTCAAAGGGAAATAGTGAAGTTAGATGGCAAAGGACATAGTTTTAATTGGAACTTTACATATGAACGATTCTCATTGCCTGCGCTTCGCATTTTTGTGAGTAGTCCTTGTACATTCAACACACTTGTCAGAGTCAATACTCACTCTAACCCTTATTGTCAAATTCTGTTCAATCCTTTAGCAGATGGTGATGTCTACAACCGTAAGCTCAAAAGAAAGATTTAAGAGCTGCATTTTCTCCGTTTTTGGTCGGGGTAGAAGTAAGATGGCGAAGTGCGATATCTGCGGTAAGAATGGAAAGGATTTATCCTTGTTGAGCGCTAACCACAAAGAGTTAGGGCATATCGAGGTGTGCTCAGAGTGTTGGGAGAAACTCTACGGTGAAAACGAATTTGTGGGTGGCAGCACAAGCTCAAGCAGCTCTTGTCCCACATGTGGATAGTGCGTGCATCAAGAGAACCTTTCAGGCACAAAAGTAACAAAAGTTATTCAAGTGAAGAAAGTTTTTGGCTGTTCGAGGTGTTTGTTTGTAGACAGTTATAATGCAAACTTATTTGAACTTTTTGAAATGTGATATGTAGGATTTTCCACAGATGCATAGACAAGTTTTTTATTGTGAGTAGTACAAAAAACTCGACGCCTGTTCTGGCGACATACGTCTGTAAGGACGGTGGAGTTTATGTCTATAGAAAAAATGGTATCCATTCAAGACAAGCACACCCTCAAAACATCAATTTCTAAGATAAAAAAAAGAGATGGAAGAATCGTTGAGTTTGACAAAAATAAAATATCTAATGCTATTTGGAAAGCGGCGCAGTCAGTTGGCGGTGAAAATAGGGATGAAATTGAACGCTTAATTGAGAACGTTGTGCAATTACTGGAAGAACATTTTCAAGACAAAATCCCAAACGTAGAGGATGTTCAAGACCTAGTGGAAAAAGTGTTGATTGAATCGGGGCACGCAAAGACCGCCAAAGCCTACATCTTATACCGCCAGAAAAGAGCAGAGATTCGAAAAGCCTGTGCTTTGCTGGGCGTAGAGGATGACCTTAAACTTCCTTTAAATGCCATTGTGATTCTTGCAGCTCGGTATCTGAGAAGAGATGAGAATCGAAATATCGTTGAAACGACGAATCAGCTTTTTAGAAGAGTCGCTAAGGCGGTTGCTTCCGCTGATAAACTTTATGGGAAAACAGATGAAGAGGTTGCACAAACGGAAGAAACGTTCTATCAGAAGATGACCCTCTTCGAATTCTTGCCAAATTCCCCAACTTTGATGAATGCAGGAACTGGGCTTGGACAACTATCTGCCTGCTTTGTAATACCTGTAGACGACTCTATGGAAAGCATATTTAACGCATTAAAATGCGCTGCTTTGGTCCATAAAACAGGAGGAGGAACGGGCTTCTCATTCTCGAAATTGAGACCCCAAAATGACGTTGTGAAATCTACGGGTGGGGTTGCCTCTGGACCATTATCCTTCATCTCAGTTTTTGATGCTGCCACTAACGTCATAAAACAGGGGGGAAAACGAAGAGGAGCAAATATGGGAATTTTAAGGGTAGATCATCCTGATATTTTAGATTTCATCGTGATAAAAGAAAACGAAGGACGGTTAAATAACTTCAACATTTCCGTTGCTCTCACTGACAAATTTATGGATGCAGTGAAAAACGATAAAGAATATGAGTTGATAAATCCACGAAATGGAAAAGTCGTTGAGACCTTGCGGGCAAGAGTAATCTGGAATTTAATTGCCATGATGGCTTGGAAAAACGGAGAGCCAGGTATAATTTTTATTGATAAGGTTAATCGCCAAAATCCTACCCCTCATGTGGGAGCGATTGAGGCGACAAATCCTTGTGGAGAACAACCCTTGCTTCCTTTTGAATCCTGCAACCTAGGGTCCATAAACTTGTCAAACATTGTTAGCAATGGTAGAATCGATTGGAAGATGTTGAGGGAGACCGTTAGGATGGCTGTACATTTCCTTGACAACGTAATAGATGTCAACAGATATCCTCTTGAAGAAATCGGGAAGATGACTAAGGGAAACAGAAAGATCGGCCTTGGCGTCATGGGATTTGCTGATATGCTCATACAGATGGGAGTTCCATACAACTCTCAAAAGGCATTAACTATAGCTAAGAATGTGATGAAATTCATTCGCGACGAAGGAGTAAAGATGTCAGTCGAACTAGCAAAAGAACGCGGCTCCTTTCCGAACTTTCGCGGGACTGTGTGGGAGAGTAGCGGTTACGAGATGATTAGAAACGCAACAATAACTACTGTTGCACCCACGGGAACCATTAGTGAGATTGCTGGTTGCTCTGGAGGGATAGAACCATTATTTTCAGTTTCATATGTGAGAAACGTCGCCGAAAGCTTAGGTCAAACTTTGAAAGTGATAAATCCCTATTTTGAGAGGATAGCAATTCAACAGGGAATCTACAGCGACGAACTGATAAAGAAAATCTCAAAAACAACTTCAATCTCTCATATAGAAGAGATCCCGGAGAAAATTAGAAAAGTCTTTGTTACTGCTCACGACCTTACACCAGAATGGCATGTCCGTATGCAAGCAGCGTTCCAAAAATACGCACAAAACGCGGTGTCAAAAACCGTTAACTTTCCGAATAGCGCAACGCCTAATGACATAGAAGAAGTTTTTTGGCTGTCATATGAGTTAGGATGCAAGGGGGTCACTGTATATAGAGATGGAAGCAGGGAGAGACAAATCCTCCACATATCTAAGCCAGGTAAATGTCTTGGACAAGAAGAGGAGGCAACTGAGAACAACTTCTGCGATGTCCGCTGTCCAAGCTGCTCTTTTTGAGCTGAAAATCGAACAAGCATTGCAAAAGTGCGCGCATTTAATCATCTGACCGAATCTAAAAAAAAAGCATGTAATGACTTGTTACTTAGATTGAGTCTATAGCTAGCCATTTTGAGTTTCTGAGTATTTTGTCTCGAACTTCGCCTATTGAGGTGCGCTAGACCCACACGGAAGTTGAAACCATACTACTTTACATTCAGTTTGCAGAAATAATATTCAAAGAAGCCGTTGACAAATTCACAATTAGAAGAGTGGCGAAGACACCTAATAAATTTACAGTCTGTTGGAAGTTGGTTTCGAGCATGTCTATAAAAAAGACGACGTGCTCTATTTAGGAAATCTAAATAAGCAACGGAGAACCGAGTGAGAACGGTGAAAACGTATTGAAAATAGCAGTTTCCGGAAAGGGCGGAGTGGGCAAAACCCTAATCGCAGGAGGGCTTGCATGCTCTTTCGCCAGCAGAGGACTAAAAATAATAGCCATCGACGCCGACCCCTCTCCGAATCTAGCTTTAACCTTAGGTTTAAAGCCAGAAAAAGCACGAGAAATAGTGCCAATTTCAGAAAACAAAGAATTGGTTGAATCTAAAACAGGCACCGAACTTTCAGGAGTTTACCGCCTTTCTTTTACTGTTGACGACATTGTTCGTGACTTTTCTGTCAAAACTCCTTATAACGTGAATCTGATAGTGATGGGAACGGTGCGGTCGATGGGTGCCGGTTGCACTTGCGCCGCAAATGCCGTTGTTCGCGCCCTGCTTCGTCATTTAGTGGTTGAGCGTGATGAAGTAGTTCTTGTTGACATGGAAGCAGGTGTTGAGCATTTGGGCAGAGGAACGGCAAGGCATGTGGACACTATGTTGATTGTTACAGATTCAAGCATAAAGTCGCTGGAGACTGCTAAACACATCCACACATTGGCTAGAGATGCGGGAATTAAGCAGATTTTCTTGGTCGGAAACAAAGTGACAAGCCAACTTCAAAGAGATGCAATTGAAAAGTTTGCTGAAAACAACAGCCTAACCATGCTGGATTTTGTGCCCTTCGACGAGCAGGTTGTGAAGGCAGAAATGGAAGGGGAAACTCCCCTTAGATATGAAGAGTCCTCTGCGGTACGTACTATTGGAAATTTAAGTGCCAAAATCGTCCAGCTCGTCCCTTAAAGTTCTGCTTTAGGGTTTTATTCGCGAAAAACTTGTCAAATACACATAAAGTATAAGAATTGGCAAAAGAAAACAAAACCGAGGCACATTGAATGAAAAGACTGGTTTCTGTGGGCAGAGGAGGAAGCGGAAAAACAACTTTCATCGCCCTCACAGCCAAGCATTTAATCGAAATCGGTGAAACACCCCTACTCCTCGTAGACGTAGACCCAGATCAGAATTTAGCAGAAATGGTTGGAGTAGATCTAAAAGAAGAAGGGAAGAAGACCATATCCGAATTACTGCTTGAAACCTTCTTACAGAAAGGTGGAACCACAGTGGGCGTGCCCCCTTCAGAGAGGATAGAGAGTCAAATCTGGGAAAGAGGATTGCACGAAGGAAGCTCTTTTGATTTAATTGCGGTGGGAACAAAATTCATAGAAGGCTGCTACTGTCTACCTGACGCCGCGTTAAAAAAGGCTCTAGAAGGTTTAACAAGAACATATAGGCACGTTATAGTTGATTCTCCTGCGGGATTGGAACATTTAAATCGGAAAATAACCTCTCAAGTAGACGACATTTTTGACATAATAGACCCTTCTCAAAAATCCTTCCATCACGTTGAACGGGCATACAGAGTTGCCAAAGAGGTCAAAATAGATTTCAAGAACTTTTATGTCGTCGCTGGCTACCGAGTTTCAGAGGAGCTAGAAGCAGAAGTTGAAAAAAGAATAAAACTGCCATACTTGGGAAAAATTGCTCATGACAAAAATGTGGAAAACTGTGTTCTCTCTGGAAAATCCTTACTTGAGCTACCCTCTTCATCCTCAGCATATATTTCTGTGAAAAAGCTTATGGCAAAAGCAGGCTACTAAACTTGTTAAGCATCTAATTGAACAACTTTGAATAATGCTTGCAACACAATTGAGAAACTGCGTGCACATGTGAGTTTCCTTGCTTATCTGCGTTTGTAGAAAGGTTAATTAAGATTTCCAACAATTGAGTAGGCTCTATATACCATGTACGTAACGGAGTTCATAAGATTGGTTAAGAAAGAATTAGTTGTAAAAGCAAAAGAATTGAAGACGGACGTTGCGGTTGTGAAAGATCTTGAGGTTTCTATTGGTAAGGTTTTCGAAGAA
>Ga0209427_10003549_pt1 | contig 18265 bp, 17 predicted proteins | sample DeeMarSWOR136_30_FD_187465 | JGI IMG/M metagenome (GOLD analysis project Ga0209427, IMG submission 187465) | Marine sediment microbial communities from White Oak River estuary, North Carolina - WOR-1-36_30 (SPAdes) (version 2) | ecosystem: Environmental > Aquatic > Marine > Intertidal zone >...
TGAATAAAAAAAAATTAAATTTAAAAAAAGAGTAGGAATATCATAAATAAATGATTTTTCGGATCCTTTCCAAACAGACTTTCTCTTGTTTTTATTAAATCGATTTATGTTCTATTTTCTTTATAGATTGTTTCTGTCAATTCCTTGTGAGTGCCAAATATTTTTGAACGTTCCTCTCGATAAAGTCTTATTGCCCCCGTGGGACAGGTTACTGCACAGGCACCGCAACCATAACATTTTACAGAATTTACTGAAGAAATCTTATCAATTAGAGTTACAGCATTGAATACACATCGTTCCTCGCATAATCCACATCCTTCGCACAAAACTTTATTCACTTTTGCAATATAATTCGATTTAGCTACACAATTATAATTCTTATCTTCAAATCGGGTCATACCTCTTAAAAATGCGCAGCAACACTCACAGCAGCAACATACTAGTACATGATTCGCTACTTTTACATTTTCAGTAGTAAAAATCAATCCTAGTTTTGCTAGCCTATTTACAACTTGATGCGCTTCCTGTCGAGATAAAACCTTGCCCTCTCCTCTCTTGACAAAGTAATGCCCAAAAGGACCTAATTGAAAACAAGTTTCTTTAATGGGGTATTTATCCTTACATTCTCTATCTCCTAATAAATCTGTTCTATTCCTGCATGGACAGTCTGTGACTACAATCGGTTCTTGACACTCCTCAATTATTCCATGTATTTCCTCTGCATTAGAAATCTGAGATTGGTGATCGACTGATGTATTTATAGGTATTATTCTTGTTAATGGAGTTCCAGCATCAGAAGATTCATATCGCTTGTAATATTTCTCCTTAATGAAAAATTGTTGGTATAGCTCTGCTCCTCTTATACCAAGTTTTTCCATAGCTTTTGAATATTTAAATCCAATATTAAAAAGATGAGCTACAGTCAAAAAATAAGAATAACCACCAATATCTTGAATAATTCCTTTATCAGCCATCTCCTTTAATATTTTTGTTGTTTCTTTCCTATCTTTCCCAATCCTCCTAGCAATTTCATTTACTGTTAAAGGCTTAATATCTAAATGCTGAGCGATTTCTGCTTCATCCGGAGTAAACATAAGTTTAATATATTCTCTAAAAGCTTCAGAAATATTTCCTTTTTCATCGATTGGAATGTCATTTGGATATTCTCTCATCTTTTTTAATATTAAGTCATAAGGATCTTCAATTTCGGTTAAATTTCTCACCTAACTTATCTCTTTTTTATCCACCGCTTCTTTATTCTGCTTTTTTAGCTTCTTTATCTCTAATGACCCGTCTTAAAACTTTTCCTATTGCGCTCTTTGGAAGAGAATGTACAAATTTTACTATTCTTGGATACTTATAAGCTGCCATATTTTCCTTCGACCAATCAATTATATCTTGTTCTGTGATTTTTCCTTTAAATTCACTCTTAAGAATAATATGTGCCATGATGTTTTCACCTCTTTCTGGATCTTTAATGCCAATTACTGCACATTCTTGAATTGCAGGATGTTCATATAAAGCTTCTTCGATTTCCCTTGGATAAACACTATGACCTTTATATTTTATCATATCTTTAACTCTATCAATTAAAAAGATATACCCTTCCTCATCCATTTTTGCATAATCACCTGTCCGGAGCCATCTATAACCCCCTGCTTCAAAAAATACTTTTTTATTCTCATCTGGTCGATTATGATACCCTACCATTACTTGAGGTCCAGAGATAACTAACTCTCCGCCATCTCCAATCGGGAGGAAATTAAGATTTTCATCAATAATCCCACATAAAGTACTTGCAACAGGAACACCACAACTACCAAGTTTCTTTTTAGCCCAAGGTGGGCTATTCGTAACTGTTGGGCTTGTTTCACTAAGTCCATAACCTTCACCTAATGGAAATCCTGTTTTCTTTTCCCATTCTTTAGCAATTTCGATAGGCATAGCTGAAGCTCCTACATTGGCATACTTTAAGCAAGTGAAATCTACATCTTTACTTAGTGGAGAATTTAATAGATTAATAAACATTGTTGGTACTCCTAATAGAGTATTAGGCTTTTTTTCTTTGATTATTTCAATAATCCGAGGAATATCGAATGTAGGAAGGATAAATCCTTTTCCTCCTGTCATAGGACCCTGTATAAGTTCACATGTTTGTCCATAGATATGATACCAGGGAAGAATACATATATTTACAAGATCTCCCTTAATATAAGTTTCTTTCATGTAATTTGATATTTGCTGCATCTGGAGTATATTTGCAACTATATTATAATGAGATAAACACGCTCCTTTAGGATCTCCTGTTGTTCCTCCAGTATATTGAATAATTGCTATGTCTTCTTTAGGATTTATCTCAACTTCGAAATCTGTAAGTGGTTGCGGGTTCTGTTCCAATAATGTATTATAATGAATGATTTTAGTGGTTTCAGGCACGTCTGGAACCTGACCGGCAACATTAACAATTATAACCTTCTCCAGTGACAATCGATCTTCAAATTTCTCAAATTCCTTGATAAATCGATCTATCATAATTAAAAATCTTGCTCCAGAATCTTTAATTTGATATGCCATTTCTCGTCCTACAAATAGAGGACTAATTGCGGTTAATGTTGCTCCAAGCCCCAATGCAGCAAAATAACAAATACTAAAGTGTGGGGAATTTGGTAACCATAATGATATCACATCCCCTTTTTTTACTCCTAATTTTAGAAGCCCCCGTGCAAACCTTCTTGTTAAATTGTCCATTTCTTTAAATGTAAATTCTCTACCAAAATAATTATTTGCTATTTTATTCTCATATTCTTTAGCACCTGTCTCAAATAGGTTAATTAAGGAGATATCTTCCGGAATATCAATATTTAAGGTAATTCCTTCAGGTAAATGATCTTTCCAAATTCTATTTTTAATATAATCTGGGAGTTCCATTTTCATTATGTCTTTAAAAAATTATTTTATTATTCAATGAATTTAATATTAAACTTAAATGCTTTAATATTTACTTTCTAAAATTTTATCTTACAAATCATTTTTTAATGATTTACTATTATTGATCAAGTTAAGTTGAAAAACTCAAAATAGCATTTTAAACTTTAATTTACAGGTAGAGTATTTTGAAATCACAAGAGGAATTAGGAGTAGCCATTCCTGCAAGTAAACCGTTAGTTATAAGAACAATAAAACAGGTTAAAAAAGAGCAGCGGGAATATGTTCTAAAAAAAACCGAATATAGCATGTTTTCTTTTCCAGCAGATTTAATTTTCGTAGATTTTTTATCTGATTCTGGCTCTGGGACAATGACAGATTTTCAATGGGCTGCTCTTTTCCATGGAGATGAATCCTATGCCCGTAACAAAGGGTATTATGTTCTTTTAGAGGCGATAAGAGATACATTTGAACGAGGTGATAATCCTAAAAGAGCAATAGATTTAATTCTAACAGGTGAAACCAATGTAAAGAAACTAATAGATGAACTCTATATAACCTCATATGAGGGAGGATTTGTAAATGGTGGTTTATATCAATTAATACGTCCTAATGCTTTCATTGTTCCGCAAGGGAGATGTGCTGAACACTTATTATTCTCAACTATTGCTCCTATTTTAAAAGAAAAAAAAGATATTACATATTATATTCCGAATAACGGGCACTTTGATACAACCGAGGCAAACATAGTTGCTAATGGTATTGTAGCAGTAAATCTATTCTCAAAAAACTTATTGGATGACTTCCCTTATGATGAAATGGATAAAAGCAATCCCTTTAAAGGTAATATGGATATTGAAGGACTCGAAAATCTTATTCATGAAAAAGGTGTAGAAGCAGTTCCTTTGATTTATATTACAATCACTAATAATACTGCTGCTGGTCAACCCGTTTCTATGAAGAATATCAAAGAAGTGCACAAAATTGCAGAAAAGAATGAAATACCTTTGTTCTTTGATGCCTGTCGCTTTAGTGAAAATGCAAATTTTATAAAAGAATTTGAAGATGGATATAAAAATCATTCAATCCAAAGGATTATTAGAGAGATGTTTTCATATGTCGATGGTTTTACAATAAGTTTCAAGAAAGATGGATTAGCTAATATGGGGGGCGGATTTTTCTTTAGAGACAAAGGACTTTTTCATGAAAAATTTTCCATTAATCAAGATATTGGTATTAGACTAAAAGAAAGACAGATATTAACTTTTGGAAATGATTCTTATGGTGGATTGAGCGGTAGAGATATAATGGCATTAGCAGCAGGGCTTTATGAGGTTGTAAAAGAACCTTACTTAAATGAACGAAAAGCTCATGTAAGAGAATTTGCACGAAAACTTGCTCAGAATGGTATACCAGTTATACTTCCCGCTGGTGGTCATGCAATTTACCTTAATATGGATAAATTTTTTAAGGAAACAGACATGAAGATTGACGATTTTGGAGGTGTTGGATTCACTATCGAACTCCTAAGACATTATGGTATAAGAGCTGTAGAATTAGGACCTTTTGCATTTGAGTGGGATAAGAAAACACTTGAGCAAAGAAAGGGGATTTTGAATTTAGTTCGCTTCGCAATGCCTCGAAATGTCTATAGCACGGCTCATATTGATTATACTGTGGCTGCAATCACAGAACTTTATAAAAATAAAGATAAAATTCCGAAAGTAAAAATTTCTCGAGGTGCAGAATTACGATTAAGACATTTTCAAACGGGACTTCAACCAATTTATAAAAAATAGAATATAAGAATTGGATTAAATTACTAAACCAACAAAATTATTGTTAGGATACTCCTTTTTATTTAAGAAGTAAAAAAATGTTATATTAAAGAACTTAAATATCCAACATCCTTAATTTCCGTGAAATATCCTTTCTTATGAGAATTTTCATAAAATCATCTTTTCTCTGTTGAAGTCTTGTAAGAAAAGAATCAAGCTTATCAAAATTATTAAAAAAATACTCCTTACCTTCAGCTATAATTTTAACTCCTTTTCTATCTTTTTGGAGAACTGCATAAATTCCACCTATTCCTGAATCATGCTTTATAAACACTTTTTCCGCCTCAGGATACTTCTCATTTCCTTTTTTTGCCCAGAAATTATTCTTTAATAAATATGATCGATACATACTCATTTTGAAACACACAACCTTTATTGTTTAATTATGATGAGTCATCGAGATATGCTTATTTATATGCTCATTATGACCATCGTCATATAGTTCCTAGTAATATAAACTTCAAGTCAATTATAACACTGTGTAATATGCAAGGAACATATCATACAGATATTATACATCTTAAACTTTATATTACACAAGAATCATAGTTACTAAAAATCCTTATAAATCATTAAGTAAAAAACCCAGAACTAATTACTAAAAAATTTTTACTTGGGGTCGATTCAATAATAATTCAATTGGAAAATCTGCAAATATATAAAAAAAAATTAAAAATAATTTTTATTTATGGATATTTTTCGTATAAACCCTTTATAAAATCGTCTAATTCCTTCATTGTAAATTTCTTTGGATTATAAGCAACCTTTCCACACTCATCTTCTAAGTCCAAACATGATTTAATATAGGCTTTATTCATAATTCTTAACATTGTCTTTGTAAAGAAACTAAATTCTTTTTGATATTTTGCTATTTGCTTAGCAAAATTATAAGTTTCTGAATCAAGTTTTTCAAGTGAAAAGATACGACTTGGAAAATTAATATTTTTTAATTCTTCTAAACCGATCTTATCGGTAGTAAAAAGCAAATTTTTTGCGTATGTTAATCCAAAAGCCAATAAAGGTAATAAAGTTGCCCCAGTTTGAGGGAATGCTGAAATTGCTAGTTCAGGTAATCTAAAATATAATTCTTCTTTAGATCTATCAGCAAAGACCTTTAGATCAGAAGCTAAAATAATCATAAAACCAAAACCAATCGCAATTCCTTGAATTTGAGTAATTACTGGTTTTTTCATAAGAACCATAGTCTCATTAACTTTTCTGCCCCATTCGGTTATTTGTGCTACATTTTCGGGAGCGCCTTGAATTTCTTTTAGATCATAGCCAGCGGAAAAGAACTTATCTCCAGTACTCTTTATGATAACACATTCAACTTTCTCATCTTCATCTGCTTTTATTAAATTTTGATATATCGCTTTTAACATCGAAATATTACATGAATTTGCCTTATCTGGTCTATTAATTGTTATTGTAGCAATTCTTCCTTTAGGTTCATATATAATGAAATCTTGATCAATCATAATATCTTTAACATAAAGTTTAATTTAAAACATATTAAATTTATATAATACCTTTAAAACAAGATTAGTAAGTAATATACCTATGCAATTACTTTTAATTTAAAACTAACCAACTTCTTACTAACTTAAAATTAACATTATATCGTAAATTTATTTAGAAGCTAGAAAATGAATTTGAACAATATTAAGGAGCCATCAATTGTTACTTTAAGTATTTTTTTTGTTTCAATTTCATTCTTAGAATTTCAGAACATAAATATTAAAAAAACATACAAAATTGAAAAAATACACCTAAAAATTAATTATTTCGAGAATTTAATTATTGATTTCGCATATCAAAAATACAATAAGATGTTAGTATTATCATAACGAAAAACTATGAAAATAATTGATCTTTAATATGTTAATGGATAAATATATAATTATAGGTGTAGGGGAGAACTGTATTTTTTTCAGCACATAAGGGTTGAGGTGGTATAGGTTAAAATTGATCTCAGAAGTAGAGTTTTTGGTGAAATATCATTGAATTATTTTAATTTAAAGGATACGGTGCCCGATTGGATATTTATGAAAGAAAAAACTATGACATTAATGATTTACGAACAAGAGAGAAAACTCTACTTGGATCAATTTTGAAATCAGAATTTATTTAAACTCTTTTTCAAATTCCCATACAGAATCTTGAATTGTATGAAGATTTTTTATCACTTTTCCAGAATCTTTTGCTTCCATTTCAGGAGCATCGAACATGGCTTTTCCAACTGCTAAAGGTCTATTTTTAGTTTCTTCTATGATTCTTACAATATCTCCTTTTTTAATCGAAGGATCTATTTTAGTTATTCCTGGTCGCATTATATCAGCACCATTTGCAACATACCGCACTGCTCCAAAGTCCACAACAATAGTCTTCAAATCTACCTGATTGCTTAATAATAGGGTTAGAACAGGAATATATCCTTCTTTGGATTTCCATAGTTTTAATACATTATTAATTGCAAACATAGTATCTCCCGCTTCTGTCTCGATCACTTCTACATTACACTTTTTAGGAAATATCTGATCAACAAACTTTTGATCATATTGTTTTAAGATTTCATCTTTTAAGGGATTCAATTCGGATTTTCGTATAAAATGCCTATGTTTTATTTTCATATGTCAAATTAAAATTAAAATTTGTTAAAATAAAAAGTTTAATTTTATAATTTTTAAAATAGACGCTATCTTATTTATAATTAGAAATCTGCTTAAATTAGAATTTCTATTTCCTTCCAAATTAATATTGATTCCTCAAATACGGAAAAATGGCAAAAAACTATTAAGTATATCAATCTTACAGGCACAGAATTAGATAAATTACGATTAAAAAATGCGTTAAACATGGGCTATGAAAATTATGAACTAGAAAATGTACTCTTAGATTACCAATTTTCAAATGGATCTTGGGATTATAATTCGTCTCAAGAGAATCTGGATCGCATTGGATCATTAGGAGGTACCATTCATTGCTTACGGTGGATAAAAGAATTTCATCTTGAAAAATCCCCGCGAATGGTTCTCACTCTGGGATTTTTAGAAAAAGTCCAAGAAAACGATGGATCTTTTTATGAAACGGAAGAAAAACTTAATCATTCACCTCAAAAGTGGCTGCAAAGTGAAACGATTATTGATAGATTCTACTTTACAGCAGCAGTACCAATGCGTCTCTTCTCTTTAAGTTATAATCAAAATCCTATGATCCATTTTGTTATAAAATGGTTAAAGGAGAATTGGGATGATTGGGATATCGTTGCCGGAACATGGTACGGTCTCTGGGCTTTATTATGTCTATATCCATATAATGTCGGTTTACCTAAAACTTTATTCGAGCGCTGTTATGAATATTCATTGAATTGCTTACCTAAATTGCCTGCACAACCACTTACATGGCTATTAGATGCTTTAATTTCGGCAGGATACCCGTTTCATGATGATTTAATAAATAACGGTGTAGATTATTTGAAAAAATTACAAAACGATAAAGGAATTTGGGAAGATTTCAAATATTCAACTACAGAAACAACTGTTACATCCTTTAGAATTATCGAATTTTACAATCAATCAGAAAAGAATTAGAATTTAAATTTAAATTGTCAAGATGTAATTATGAATAAAGTTTATAATTCTGCAGTTGTAATAATTCCACCAGAAGAAAAATGGGCACCAATCCAAGAAATTCGTAAAAAATATGATCGTCAAATTAATCGGTGGATGCCCCATATAACAATAATTTATCCGTTTAGACCTGAAGCTGAATATCTAAAAGTTGAAAGAGATTTTTCTAATATATGTAAATATATTGCCCCTTTCGAAATTCATTTGGAGCAATTAAATTATTTTCCCCATGGAAGACAAAAATTCACATTATGGCTGAATCCAGAACCTGTACACTTGATTAAAAGTTTACAAACGAGAATTTTAGAAATCGTACCGGATTGTAATGATGTAAACAAACAAAAAAATGGATTTAGGCCACACATGAGTGTAGGACAAATTCATGGAGAAAAAAATCTCTTAAAAATAATAAATTATTTACAAGATAATTGGTGTAAAATTCATTTTCTCCTAACTGAAATTTTTTTTATCTCTCGAGAGAAAAGTAAAACTTCAAAATTTGAAATAAAAAAAAGAATTCAACTTAAAAAAGAATGATTAAAATTTTTATATTCGTAACTCATTAATTAATTAAAAACTTAAAAATTTCAAAAATAGACCTTAACAAAATTATGACAAATGATAAAGAAAGAGGAGACATAGTATTTCAGGGAAAAACTGAGATGATATTTAAGATAATTGTAATTGGGGATCCAGCAGTTGGTAAAACTAGTCTTTTGACAAATTTTTGTGGTGAAAAATTTTATTATGAATATGTACCGACTGTAGGAGTGAACATAACAAAGGAACCAGTCACTATTAAGGATGATATGGGCAGAGATACCACAATAAATCTTATGATTTGGGATATAGCAGGACAACCACAGTTTTATATGTTACATCGCCCATATTTTAATGGGGCTGATGGAATGATGCTAGTTTATGATATCACACGCTCAAGTTCTTTTTCAAATATAAATAATTGGTTCAACACAAGTGTCAAGTATGGACTTTCAGGAATTCCCCGCATTTTAATTGGAAATAAAATGGATCTAAAAGATGAGAGAAAAATTATATTACCTATGGCTGAGCATTTAAGTGAAAAATTAGCAGCTCCTTTTTTTGAAACATCCGCATTAACAGGAGAAAAAGTCAAATCAATCTTTAGAAAAATTGCTGAACTTACTTTATATTCAAAATTAGAAGAGAAATAAAGATAATCTTAAGTTCACTTTTTATATTATCATTTATTAGAATTTTTACATTATTAAGCCAACTTCACCTATTTCTTTTTTCCTTATTTTAATTTATTGGAATATCCTCTTTTTCTAGAAAAAATATAAATATAAAATAAGGAAAGAAATAATAGAGGATGAAAAAAGCGCATTTAGCAATTCTAATTCTAGTTTCCCTACTAATGGCGTCTTGTTTTGGAAACATTATACTTGGAATAAGAAGTAGCGGGATTAAATCTCCCACATTGGGCAACATTCTAAAAATTGGAATATTTGAAAGGAATTCTCCAGCAGTTTTAGATCCTATTGATTCATGGGATAGTGTATCAAACGATATGATAAGACATGTGTGTGATACTCTTTGGTCATATGATTTAGTTGATCCTAAACTTCCAATTACGATGAGACTGGCAACGAGTTATTTTTGGAATGCTGAAATGGATGAATTAACTGTCTCTCTTAGAAATGATGTATGGTTCCATAACGGTGCGAAATTTAATGCAACAGCCGTGAAATTTACCTTTGATCGAATAACCTATTTCATTAATGCTTCTGGAACATTACCAGATACTACTCATGTGTGCGATCCTTCATATCTGTTCTTTAATATGGATGGTAATCCTATTTTGAACAGAATTGAAATCATTGACGAATATACGATTAAACTCATCTTAAATAAACCAAATAGTTTCTTTATACCTGTATTATCCTATGAAGCATGTTCTATTTTACACCCTAATTCGACTCCTGCAAAAGAATACTTAGAATTTCAAGAAGAGGATATCTTGATAGGAACTGGTCCTTTCAAATATGTATATCTTATTCCGGGTGATGAACTGAGAATTGAACGTTTTAATATGTATTGGGGCTCTGCTACATATTGGGATGAAATTATTTGGATGTACTACCCTGATACTACAACAATAAATAATGCTTTATTAGATGGCAAAGTCGATTATCTTAGGGATCCTTTAATATCTCTAATTCCAACATTTCAAGCTGATGATAATATTATCATTGTAGAAATGAATACAAGTACCACTTTTAGATATTGGGCAATTAATAATGACAGAATCAATGATACTAACATTCGAAAAGCTATGGCTTATGCATATAATTATTCTAACTTCATTGAGGAATTCCAACAAGGTTATGCTATTGAAGCCGAGCAGTTCTTGCCTCCTGGATTTCCATTTTATAATGCATCATTTAAAGCTCCCTATTATAATATATCAATTGCAAGGCAGACTCTAAAGGAAGCATTCCCTATTGAAACAGTGGGACTTACAGCACAAGCTTATGGCGAGAACTCTACTAATGATGATGCTTGGTCTGATTTAATTCTAGCTACATATACATTTGATCCTTTTGCTTGGATGTATCCAGAAATAACTCAGAGAATCATAAATGCTCTTTTTTCAGATATGGATAAAATTGGTATTGAAATGGGCGTCGTTAGTTGGAATCAATATATTTTTCCTTATAATCCGCCTCCGATTTGGTATGCGGCTTGGTGGCCCGATTATTTAGATCCCTTCAATATGCTGGAACCAATATTAAACAACATGTCAAGTAGTAGTTATTTGCAAAATAATGATTATCTTATCCACAAATGGTTAAAACAGTATGAAGACATAGATCCCACAAATATTACAGGAAGGAAAGAATTAGTTTACAAAATTCAGCAACGAGCAATCAATGAACTCTATCTTCTTTTACCAATAAGTTTTGATAAGACATATTTTGTGCACCATCGAAGCTTAGGTGGAGTCGGTTATAATATTCAGGGTAATTTATGGTTAACAGATTCGTATTTTATCCCTGGTATCCCTAGGGCTAAATAATGAACAAAAAATAAATTCTAAATATTCAAAAAATTCTTGAAATTTAAATATGTAAAAATTAACTTTCTCTTAACCACTTTGATCGCTATTTACTTCTTTTAAACTGAGAGAATGAGAGAAGAGATAATCTCATTGATTTCAAATATCTTTTTTAATCTACCTTCTTCTTAATTCTCTCTTAAATGACTTACACAGGTTTAATAATAATGTAAATGAGAGAAAATGATTCTAAGATTAGAAAATTAATTAATTAATTAGATGATATTAAAGTTTATTTATCCAAAACCTAATTTTTTCTTTAATAGATTTTTTTAGATTATCAGGAATAGTTTGTAAACCATTCAATTTTTTTGAAAATTGTGAAATCTCATAGAGAATTCTGTGTCCTCCCTTGAAAATAAATATATCCTCTTTGATATTATCAAGTTTTTCAACCACTATTTCAGGATCGTTAATTTCATCAACATTTTTTTTGAGATCAATGAATTCTTCGATAATTAACTGTTTTTTGTCTGTTGCAGACGTATCTCTTACAATTTCTTCGCTTTCCATTTGTTTTGATGATAATGTTATCTCTGACCTTTGTATTAAAAATCGGATTAAATCAAGCTCAGCTTCAAGGATTTTTTGGTTTTCAATTATATTATTTAATTGAGGAATTAATGCTTTTATATCTATTGTCGCTTTACTTAATTCATCGATTTTATCAGTAAGCATATTAATTTTGAGGTTTGTTTGCCCCATCTTAGTAATAATATCTAATCCAAATTTCTCAAGGATTGATGCGAATTTATCTAATTTTTCTCCAGAATCATCTGAACCCGTCATTAAACTTCCTTTTGTAAAATTTTAATAATAAAATTTTTAGTTTTTAGAAACTAAGAACTATTAGAAAATTTATTTTTTATCGAAATTTATTACTTAATTAATATAATGCTTTTATAAAAAACTTCTCAAGTGTAAAAATTGATACAGTATGTAAACATACTCACTAAAGATGGTAAATCATTATTATTCAGAAATTATGGAACGTCTGATGTGGATAGAGATCTCTTAGCTGGTTTTTTGAGTGCTTTTTCGGGATTTATGAAGGAAATTAGTCAGAGTGAAATTAAAAGCACACAAACTGAAGATTTCAAGTATTTTTACACAATAATTGATACTATAATTATAGTACTTTGTGCTGATCTCGATGAAGATGATCAATCAATCAATCAAAAAATTCTAAGCATTAGAACTAAATTCTTAGAGAGATATGGTGGCATTCTTGTGAATGGAAGTTGGTCAGGAAATCGAAGTATGTTTTATGAATTTGAAAAAGAATTAGATGATATTATTTTAGGAGGTATTAAGGTATCTATTATCGGGTTTGGAGGAGTTGGGAAAACAACTCTAACAAAATTGATCTGTGGAAAGGACGTAAATCTTGAGTATGTACCAACAATTACAGCAGATATTGCTTCTTATGAGGGAGATGAATTTGAGAGATCTATAACTCTTTGGGACTTTGCAGGACAAGCTCAATTTAAATCTCTGTGGAAAAGCCTTTTACAAGGAACAGATATAACACTCTTGGTTACTGATTCTACTTTTGAAAACCTTAACAACTCAAAAGAGATTATTAATGAAATTTTAGATAAATTTTATCAAGATAAACTAGTAATTGGTATAGCAAATAAACAAGATTTACCAAACAGATTGACTCCAGAATTCTGTGAAAAAATTTTATCTAGTGAGAGACGAGTAATTAAGACTCATGGAATGATAGCAATTGAACAAATTTATCGAGAAAAGATATTAGCAATTTTGAAGGAAGCAATAAAAGAAATTTCATAAAATCAATTAAATTTATCTTAAATCAAGTTTGGGTGAAATTTTGTATAATTTTGAAATTGAAGATATTGAGTTAGAGAAGATTGAAGAAGGAATTAAAATTATAAAGTTACCAGAATTAACAGAAGAAGAAATAAATATTATTAATCCTATAGTAGCTCCTACTTCAGGTTTACGAATTCAAATTCTTGATGTCCAGAAAGAGGAAGATAAAGAATCATATATTTTGACAAAAAGAAAATTATTTCTATTCCTAAGAATGTTTAAGGCGATTAGTTTAAAGTTTAAAGAAATAAAGAGAAATCAAAATTTAAATGTATTAATTTTTACAGATGATAGACCAACTAAGGATATTTTACTTCAATATAGTTCTCAAATTTTTGCTTATGATGGATTTAAAATTCATTATCAGAAAGATAGTCCTGGAGAATCAAAGATTTCTTCTCCTTATGGAGCAGCATCAGTGGCATTATATAAAGATATAAATTTAGTTTTAGTTTTAACGGCAAGTCACAATGATTTATCTTGGAACGGAATTAAGCTTTATATAGATTATCCTATACCTATGTCTGGAAGTTTATTTATGGGTATCTCAAAAAAAGCGCTTGAAGTTAATGAAATTCCGTTAAAATCAGATTTCATACCCATTAGCCTTGATGCTGAGCAAAAAAATAATGATTATGTGATCAATCTACTATCAAACGTCATAGAAATTAAAAGCATAAAGGATAAAAATATAGTAATTTGGCCTTATCTAGGTAAAGCAAGAGGTATAGTAAATCTATTTCGGTATTATGGCGCCAATATTACAGTTGTCGATGAGGAGCTTAATCCTCCAAATCCTCTTAAAAATATACAAGAAAAAAAGCTACAAAAGATAATGAATCAAGTAAATTCCAATATTGCTTTACTTTTAGATGCTGATAGAGACAGAATTGTTATATATGTCAAACAGAATGAAAAATTTTATGATTATATACCAAATGAGATTTACTCAGCAATGCATAATATTTTAGCAAAAGAATTTAATAAAAAAATAATAAATGTTAGAACAATCCCATCTGATTTGCGAGGAGATAGAACAAGTTTTATTAATATTTTAACAGGAGTCGGTTATAAACATCTAGGAGTGATTATGTATTTCTTACTTGGAATTGAAGTTGAACAATCAAAGATTGATACTGCCATACTGTATTATGAAGATGAGAACAGAAATTTAATTAAAATTAATAAACCAACGCCTCTTAGACAACAAATAATAAAGCTGATGGAAATTCAACACTTAGATAAAGCATCCTTTTTAATGATGTATTGGGAAGAAAGTGGTGGTCATACTCTAAATATCTTAGACATTTATAAAGATATAGAGACGGGAAAATACAATTTTACTACTGATTTTACAATAATTGCTGACAAATATCCCGTTCCAGCTTTAGTGTTAATAACAGAACTTATATGCAGAGGTTATATCATTTCTGAATCAATCGATTGGACTATTAAAGGTATCAATGATACTATTCCTGCCGTCGATGAAATGAAAATCAAAATTATGAAAAATTTTGAAAAAAATGATGGAAAAACCATTAAAATTAATGATAAAGAATACAGTGTTCATGCATTATCAGATAACAATAACATGATTGATATTTATCAATTAAAAAGTCAAGATTCTACACTTTATTTTAGACCAAGTGGAACGGGACCAGATGTTAGATTTTATATTTTCGGGAAAGTAGAAACTCACTTAGATGAAATAAAAAGGGTCCAAAAGTATGTACATGATAATTATACTTAAAATAATTATCAAAGAATTCTTTTTATCTACTTTTTAAAATTAAAAATTTAATTGGAATAAAAAATTTAGACTAATTAATATAAATACTTTCAAATTATAAAAAGTACAATTAAAATTGACGAAAATATGTTTCAAGAGAAAATTATTGATGATAAAATTCTTGAAAAGATGTCATTGGAAAATGTCTTCAAAATATTTAATGATAATGTTTTCCCAATGCTAAATGAAGAAGAACAAAACTATTGTCTAGAATTACAACAGTTTTCCTTAAATTTACGCCCTAGAATCGATAAATCAAAGGACGTATATGGTTTACTTCCTGAACTTGGAAAACGAGGGTATATACAACGAATAAACCCATGGAAAGATTTCAAACCTTATGGAATGAAAAAGGAAATATTATTAGGAGCTCATCTATCTTTACTTGACCCCCAATTAGAACTTGCTAGACTTGCAAGTGGGATTTTATGTGGTAATCCTACTTTTCATTATTATGAACATGGTGGAGAATCTGATATACCTATGAAAGTTCAAGATGAGCTTTTATCAGGACAAAAGATTGGTTGTATAGGTATTACAGAACCTGAAAGGGGTTCGGATGCTGTAAATTTGACAACTAAATGCACGAAAACAGATAATGGAGTTATTTATAATGGAGAAAAAGTTTATACTACAAATGGAGCCGTTGCTGATTACTTTGCATGTTACGGAGTCTATGATGAATCAAATCCAAGGGATACTATGGTGCAAGCGATTATTGCCCGAGAATTTGGGGTAAAAACTGAAAGATTAAAAATAAATTCTGTACCGAGAGTTCAGATAGCACATACCATATTGGATAATGTATTAGTACCGAAAGAATACATTCTCGCAGATGACGGTCTTGGATATAAAAGACTTTTTGAAGGGTTAGTTCCCGAGAGGCTTTCGATAATGGGTAGTGGTGTAGGAATTTGCTGGGCGGGATTAATTTATGGTATCATTTATACCAACTTAAGAAAACAATTTGGAAAACCTGTAATTAGATATCAAGGTGTTGGTTATGGATTAGCTGATTTATTGACAAAAACTAATGCTGCCACCGCTTTAGCCCTTCAAGCGGCTTCTGTATATGATGAGAGAATCTTATTTACAGAAAATCCCTCTAAAGAAGCAGAAAAATGGGTTGCATCTATTTCTTCTCAAGGTAAATATTATTTAGCAAAACTAACACACGAAGTCTGTTATGAAATTCAGCAACATATGGGAGGAGTATCCGTTACAGACAACACACCTGTTGATGAGTATTGTGATGTAAGTAAAATTGAAGAAGTTATAGGTGGAGCAAGGAATATCCAACTTCTTTTAATTCAATCTCAAATTCAGAGATATATTGGACTCCTATAACCATATTAAAAATAATTTTTCTTATTTTATTTTTTCTTTGAAGTACAATTTCTTACTAATAATGAAGATATATTACTATAAAATTAAAAATACAATCCTGGCCATCTGGCAAATTCCAGTAATAATAAAATGGCAGGATATATATTAATAAGAATACCCATAGGTAAGTTTGCTATTACTGATATTATTATTATTTTTTTTGATGATAATTCTCTATTAATAGATTTTTTTTCTGAGAGTTTTTGAAATTCAAAACGGTAAAACAGCCATTCCAATATAATTACTATAAAAAAAATTGCCAATTGATAAAAAGGATAAATCATAATAAAGAATGCCAGGAAAAAGTAAGCAACAGTTAAAAAGGGAAGAAATATAGATAAATTAACCATTAAGACAGAAAGAAATAAATCTGATTTAATTAATTCTGCACTTTTAAGAAATCCATATATAATCCCAAATTCAATTATAACTACAATAAGAAGTGAACCAATTAGATTTGTTATTATAAATAATGGGTGATCAATTGGGGTTACGTAGACCTGAAAAGTATAATATGATCCAATCATCGTTATAATGAGAGAAACTAAGATGTAAATAGCTATAATGTTGTTTTTATTTTTAGATTTCATATTAAATTTTTAGGATAAATCGATTTATAATTCTTATGGTATTTGAAAGTCATGTAACCACAAATTTCTATACTTCTTTTTAAGATAAACTAATTAAACTAATAGTAGATAGAATTATAGATTTTAATCCAATTACTACAAGAAAACAAAATACAATAATCTGAAATTTTTTAACAGGTATTTTGGGAGTGATTTTATGACCTATTTTAGTTCCTAGGAATATAATTGGGAAGGCAAGCAAAAACACATAAATTAACTCATATGGAAATACATTTCCTGTAAAATAAAATGGGATTCTTGAAATAGACAACATAGTACCAATTGAAGCAAAATTTTCGATAAAACTTTCTCTATAATGTCCTGTTTTTTCCAAGATTGCAACATTTATTGGTCCAGCAGCGCTTATTAATCCAGTCAATAAACCATATGAAAACCCACCAAAGAATACCAAGGGGTGCGTTGTATTTAATTGGTTTTTTACTTCAATAGCATCAGGATTCCTAAAATAATTAATAAGTTTCAAGGAAGAATATATAAAAATAAAGTATCCTAAAATTAACTCTATCCATTCAACTGGGATATTTATAATTAAAAAAGTCCCGAGAATTGTAGTTGGAATACCCAATGATAGAAAACGATAGAAATATCCGTTATCTAAGAATTTTCGATATTTTATAAAATTTAATAGAGCAGGAAATGTTCCCCATATATTTACCAATATTATAGCATTTCTCACGCCTATTATTGGAGCTATTATAGGTATTAAAACTAAAGCATCGCCAAATCCGATTATTCCATAAACCATACTGGAGAAAAATACTGCAATTAATGAGAGAGATATTATCATATATAAGATTTCAAAATTTTCTTTAGGTTAAAGCTTTTAGATTAAATTATCTTTTACAATCAAGTTAAAAAAAAAGAGCAAAATAATAAAAAAAAGAATTAAGGCTTATAACGAGCGTAACCATTCATAATTTTACCATTTAAAATCATATCGTTGACTTGCATACCAGCAAGTAAACATCCAAATACCCCATGCACAAATTTAGGTTGAAATAACCCTTCAATGGGTGTCCTCATTTTTAATCTCGTTCTGCCAAAATTATTTGTATATGGTGCCATGTCATAAACTGAACCTGTTGGCGAACCAGAATATCTAGCATATGTTG
>Ga0209427_10003550_pt1 | contig 18264 bp, 11 predicted proteins | sample DeeMarSWOR136_30_FD_187465 | JGI IMG/M metagenome (GOLD analysis project Ga0209427, IMG submission 187465) | Marine sediment microbial communities from White Oak River estuary, North Carolina - WOR-1-36_30 (SPAdes) (version 2) | ecosystem: Environmental > Aquatic > Marine > Intertidal zone >...
AGCTCGGAGAGTGGGAGGGGAATGGCCATCCCTGGGGAAAGCCTCGTCCTTCCCCCTCAGTAGCCTGCCCGTCCGCCGCAATGCTATGGAGGGCGGGCTGCGAAGGATGGAGCGGTTTGAGGCGAAGCTTGGCTGGTGTTATAAGATTGTCTAAAGGGCGCCAGAAGGCTATAATATAGGGTGTGCCCATTTTTCCGGCAAGGCAAACACACGGGAAGGAGCAAACATGCAAAACCATCGAGAGACCACGACACTCAGCGAGGAACAGCAGAGGATAGCGCAGGAGATCGAAAGCGTTTTCGAGACATTTTACAGAGGCAAGAGCGTTTACTCACAGGGTCAATTTTATGACGGCGAATTTTTCTTGCGCTCTGAGTATGCTCTCGTCGTCTTGAATCAGAGCCATGATATCTTGGTCAGTTTTGCAGACCACACCCGCCCGAGTTATGCTGCGCTCTTCACGCTCCTTTTAGACGACATCGAAGGCACCAACCTCTTCATCTGCGAGGACTACAAGACCGATGGAGAAGGATGCATGGTATGCGACGAAGTCGACGGCAGCAGCACAGGCGCGATCATTTGGGACGAAAAAGACCGCTACTATAACATGTTAAAAGAAAAGGTCGAAAAAGTCGTGATCCGCAAGACGAAACGAAGTGGCGGCCTTGAGGAAAGAAGCGCCTGAAAAGCCGTTGGAGGAATTTTCTATGGGTAAGAGACCAACGTATGCGCAATTGCAGCAACGTATAAAAGAACTGGAAAAGGAGAATGAGGACCTGAGACACGGTCAACCCCACTCGGTCATCGGTCTATCCCGCCATATCACCGAAAGGAAAAAAGCTCAAGAACCATTACGTGGAGAGAACGAGAAATTCCAATTTCTCTCAGAAAAATTTCCTTTCGGCGTTTCCATCATTGACCGTGACGGTCACTATAAGTACCTCAACCCCAAGTTTTCCGAGATCTTTGGATACACCTTGGAAGACATCCCTACAGGGGCTACGTGGTTTAACAAGGCCTACCCTGACGAACCCGCCAAAAAAGAAGCCCTCTCAGCATGGAAGGCCGATTTAAGAACCTTCAAAGACGGAGAATTCCGGCCCCGAACCTTTGAAGTGATCTGTAAAGACGGCTCCAGAAAAACGATCACCTTCACCGCAGTCACCATGGAGACGGGAGACCAGTTTGTTATTTACCGAGACATCTCCAAGCGCATGGAGGCGGAAAGGGCGCTTCGGGAATCCGAGGCGAGATACCGCAGTGTCTTTGAAAACACCGGTACGGCCATGGGAATCCTCGATGAGGACATGACCATTCGTATGGCCAACTCACAGCTTGAGGAGCTCACCGGGTGTCCCAAGGACGAACTGGAGGGTAAGAAGAAGTGGACGGACTTCGTGTTCGGGGACGACCTGGAAAAAATGAAAGCCTACCATAGGGAAAGGCGGAAAACAGGAGGCATGGCCCCCTCGGCGTACGAGTTTCGCCTTGTCAACAAGAAAGGGGAGATCAAAGACGTATTCGTCAAGGTCAGCATGATTCCGGGGACAAGAAGGAGTGTTGCATCCTTGTTGGACGTTACGGATCGCATGCGGGCGGAAAGGGCGACACAGGAAAGTGAAGAAAAGTACAGGACCATCCTTGACAGCATTGAAGAGGGCTACTTTGAGGTGGATCTGCCCGGCAACTTGACCTTCTTTAATGACTCCCTTTGCAAAATGACGGGGTATTCCCGTAGAGAGCTTATGGGCATGAATAACAGGGCCTACACAACGCCTGAAACCGCCGAACGCATGTATCGCGTCTTTAATCAGGTCTACCGCACAGGTGTTCCCGCAAACGTTTCCGAATACGACATCATCCGCAAAGACGGGAGCTCGTGTATCTTTGAAATGTCCACTTCCCTGGTCAACAATTCCAAAGGCAAGCCCGTTGGTTTTCGCGGCATTGTCAGGGACATCACCGACCGCAAGCGCGCTGAGCAGGCGCTCCGTGAAAGCGAGGAGCGTTATCGACAGCTCCTCAATCACGCTCCTGCGGGAATTTTCGAAGTGGATTACAGAGAGCAAAAGTTCGTCACGGTGAACGACGTCATGTGCCAATACACGGGATATACAAGGGAGGAATTTCTCGCCTTGAACCCTTTTGACATCCTGACAGAACAGAGCAAGATGCGTTTCATGGAGAGATTGAACAAGATCCTTGCCGGAGAAAAGGTGCCGGAAACAGTGGAATTCACCATCAAGGGAAAAAGCGGCAGGGAGTTCTGGGTGATGCTTAATACAAGATTCGTTTATGAAGACGGCGTGCTTAAAGGGGCCACCGTCGTTGTTCACGACATCACAGAGCGCAAGCTGGCGGACGAGGCGCTCCGAAAATCCGAAGAAAGGTATCGCCTCCTTGTGGACAATGCCAACGACGTCATCTTCATAGCACAGGACGGCAGAATCAAGTTTCCGAACCCAAAAACGCTGGAAGTCATTGGGTATACGGCTTCAGAATTGGCCCACATTCCCTATTTTGACCTGATTCATCCCGAAGACCGGGACACCTTCACGGCCAGGCAAAGTGGACGGCGTAAGGGAGAAGACCTTCCCGGCACGTATACCCTGAGAATCATCAACAAGGCCGGCAAGGAGCTATGGACTCAAATCAGCGCCGTTCCCATCAACTGGGAAGGGCAACCCGCTACCCTCAATTTCGTGAGGGACATTACGCCCCAGAAGCGACTGGAAGAACAACTCCTCCAAGCCCAAAAAATGGAAGCCATCGGCACCATCGCCGGAGGTGTGGCCCACAATTTCAGGAACATCCTGGCCGTGATTTCCATGAAGAGCCAACTGGTTCAGATGAAATACCAAGACCATCCGTCCTTGCAGGAGATTGCTCAAGGGATTAATACCTATGTTGACCGCGGCGTGCAGTTGGTGGAAGGACTCATGCAATTTTGCCGCAAAGAAGTGAAAAGGGAACTGGAACCCCTCAATCTGTGTGCCCTTATTCAAGAAACCTATGGGCTGATCAGCAAATCCTTTGACAAGATCATCGATATTCGCATGGACGTCCCTGAATCCCTTGTGATTATGGCGGACAGCACCGGCCTGAGCCAGGTCCTAATGAACTTGTGCACCAATGCCAGGGATGCCATGCCCAAGGGAGGGATACTGGAAATCACGGCCCACCAGGAGGAAGATCGTGCGGTGGTTACGGTCTCGGATACAGGGCAAGGCATGAGTAAAGAAAACTTGGAAAAATGCTTTGACCCTTTCTTTACCACCAAGGAACCGGACAAGGGCACCGGGCTCGGCCTTTCCACCACTTACGGCATCATCAAAGAGCACGGCGGGGATATCCAGGTTCGATCAAAGGTGAACGAAGGCACGACTTTCTCCTTCTCTTTCCCTCTGGCCCTGTCAGACGATCAACCCAGGGAGTCTTCCATCAACGAAGCCGTAAAAGGGACAGGTCAAAAGATCCTGATCGTAGATGATGAAGTGGAGATCTGCAAGGTGATGGAAGAACTTCTGGCGGAGTTTGGCTACCAAGTGGCTTACGTCACCAATGGAAAAGCGGGCATCGCCCAGTACAAAACATGGCGGCCGGACGTTGTGCTGCTGGACAGAAATATGCCTGAAATGGACGGCATCTCCTTTGCCGAGAAAATCATTCAACACGATCCCGCTGCCAAAATCGTGATCATCTCAGGCTATGATGAGGACGGCCCCCTCGGCATCGACGAGGAGGGACGAAAGCTCATCAAAGGATACCTCACGAAACCGGTCAGCATGAACCAATTGAGCACCATGATGGCAGAACTGCTATAGCAAGGGTTTTGTGAAAACCCGGTGATATGAAGAAGCCCCGGCCTGCTTTCACAGGACAGGAAACACCTTCAGCCATCCCGGCCGCTCACCTGCGGCCTCCTCCAACGCAGTCTGCGACCCGAGCACCTTGACCAACGCACTCCCTGCCGCCTCCTCTAGGAGCTCACCAAAAGATCTGAAATCCTTGATCCTGGTGCCGAGCACATCCTCTCGCATCCGCTGCCGGTCCCCGTCCGTTTCGCCGGAAAGATAGCGGACCATGGAGGTATAGCCTTTTGCATCCGGAAGCTGATACTGATCAATATCTCCAATGGTCCCAATGATCGCCTTAATAAGCTCATCGTCCGATAATTCGAGGTTCTTCAAGTACTGGGCGGAGGCATCAAAGGCCTCAAGCGTCTTGAGGAGATTGGGATCCCGATAAGAGACGAAGGTCAAAACCCCGGAGAGTCGGTCAAAAAGGCAGAAAGCACCGTAGGCGCCGCCCTGAACGCGGACCCTTTCCCAGAGCCACGCGTTGCGGAGGTAGCGGCTGATCACATGGGCTGAGCCGTGAAAGCGGTATCCCATAGCGTAAAGGCTGGTGCCTTTCCCAACATAATTGACCTGAGCCGGTATGGTCATGCCTTCAAAATCCGTTTTCTTATCCGGGTTCCATGGCACCGCCTTCGCGGATGATGCACGGAGATGCTCCAAGAACTCACCGACTTGAGGTTGACAATGTTTCCAGCCCGTCTCGTCCATGGTCACATTCAGTAGTAAGGCGTTCCGATTGACCAGGATTTTCCGGACTTCTTCAAGATCTTGATGAACAGCTGCCCAATTCTCCTCAACCCTTTTGGCAAGTTTTCTGAGGAAGAGCAGGTAACTGACGCCTTTCATTTGTTCTGCCGCCCAATCGGCCTCATTGAAAGGGGCTCGCAATCTCAGATTGACCATTTGGTGGCCGGCGGGGATAATCGCCTGTTCAAGGCGCGCCTTCGCCTCCAGCACGATTTGTCGGAACCGAGCCTGATTGTCCAGGCGAACCGTTAAGAGCACGTCTCGCAGAATAGCGAGGAGCTCCGGCATTTGAGCCATCATGGCTTTGCCCCGCAAGAACAACCAGGCGGTTCCCGCTTTAGAGTCCTTGAGAACGGAGGTGTGAAATACGGGATGGATTCCCCCTGTCTTTCGACTGATGCGGAGTGTGAGGCTCACAAAATCCTCTTCTTCCGTTCCCATTTCCAGAAGCGCTCTCCCAAATAGAGGGACATAGGAAAGAAACCTTTGAGGCAATACGTGCAGGTTGAAGCCCAACTCGAGATAGGCAATGCCGCTGGTAAAAAGGTCGTGGTAAAGGATCTGCGTTTCCTTCTCAGGGAGGCAGTCCACAGGGATCAACTTGTTCACCCTGCTCAAGTCCGACAGTCCCAGGCACGGAATCGCGGCTAGGTCCTCAGGGGAGTCCGGGGTTTCTTGCCTCTCCTTCAGTTTCTGTGAGGTAAGGCGAACCGTCTCCAAATCGGAAGGACTCATGGCTGCGCGCGCCTTGGCCAGCCGCTCCCGCTCTGATGACATCTCCTTTTTGGCCAAGTCAGGGTCGGGCTCGAGAAGAAGGTGGGTCCGGTGCGAATTTTTCAAGAGGTAGCGATCGATCAATTCTTCGAAAAAGGGGCCTTTCTCGGAGATTTCTTTTTTGACCGATTCCAGGGGCCCTTCAAAAGCGATTAAGGCCAGTGGATCGTCGCCATAGAGCCAGGTGGTCAGCGCCCGCAGCATCAACACCAATCCACGGGGATAGTTGCCGGTGTTGTTCTCCCGAAGGATAAATTCGATGGTGTTCTGGGCTGCTTCCACGGTTCGGCGGTCGATCCCTTCTGAGACCAGCTTGGTCAACGTCGAGAGGATCACATTCTCGATCTGATCCGCGTTTTTTGGATCTATCCCCTTCAGGCCTGCCGAAAAATACATTTGGCGAATTTCGCTTGCGAGCCCTTCGCCGGCAATATCTTCCCCGTAATTCGAATCCATGAGAGCCTTTCTCAGGGGGGATCCAGGCATCCCGAGAAGGATGTATTCCAGCATATGAAAGGCGACATTGAGTTCCTTGCGGGTCGTTTCATCGAGCATCCAGTTGAGGGTAAACATGCCTTTCGGCCCCGCTTCTTCCTTCTCTCCTCCCGCAAAGACGCGAACGATACGTTTTGCTTGGTCAAACCGCTTCTGAAGGGGAATCTCCGAATCAATGGGCATCCACTCGAAGTCCTTCAGGTAGTCATTGACGATGCGCAAACGCATCTCAGGCTCGTCGTCGCCATAGAAGTAGATCCGCGCGTTGGAAGGATGGTAATAGGTTTCGTGAAAGGCCTTGAATTGCTCGAAATTCAAGTTGGGGATCTCTTTGGGATCGCCTCCGGAATCCAGCCCGTAGGTTATGTCCGGGAAAAGAGATCGCTGGGAATATTCGGCCAGGAGATGGTCAGGAGACGAATAGGCCCCCTTCATCTCGTTAAAGACAACCCCTTTAAGGGTAAGAGGATCATCGGGGCTCTCCATTTCAAAATGCCAGCCCTCCTGCTGCAAGACAAAAGGGGCGAGACGCGGGTAGAAAACAGCATCCAGGTAGACATCAATAAGATTATAGAAATCCCTCACATTCTGACTGGCCACAGGATAGCACGTTTTGTCGGGATAGGTCATGGCATTCAGAAAGGTGTTCAGCGAACCCTTAAGCAACTCCACGAAGGGCTCTTTCACGGGGTATTTTCTTGACCCGCAAAGCACGGCATGCTCCAAAATATGGGGGACCCCGGTGGAGTCTGAGGGAGGCGTCCGAAAGGTGATCCCGAAGACTTTGTTTTCGTCCTCATTGATGAGGGACAAAAGTTCCCCTTTTGTCCTCACATGCCGGAACAGTTGGGCCTTGGTTCTCAATTCCGGGATCTCCTGCTCGCGAATCAACTCAAAGCCATGGATGACGGTCATGTGTTCCTCCTCTTCTCCGGGTCAGCTCACAGTCCACAGCAGCACTCGCCTGCTGAGAAAGGAGCACAGTCTATGGGCTTTGCGCCATGGCGTTCCAGACTCCTATACCATCGAACCATCAAATATGCAATCCTTTGAAAAATCAGCCGGTTTGGAAGCATTGCATTCCCCCAAGCGATGTGATACGGTCTTATACCTCAATTGAGCGAAAATGCTCGATGTTCGTTGCGTTTACCTTTTTCGAAAGCGGATATCTCAGAAAAGGAGGAATACAGCCACATGAAACGATTTGCCTTTATCGGTCTTTGCCTCTTCGTCGCCCTGGCGGTGATGCCGTCACCTGTGCTCGCTAAAACCGCCCTGAAGCTGGCCGTAGTCACACCTCCTCATCATGCTTACGCGATCGGTGCGAAAGCGTTCGCCCGATTGGTCATGGAAGGAACCGATGGGGAGGTCACCATTAAAGTGTATCCTTCCGGCCAGCTCGGAAAAGGGGAACGGGAACTGTTGGAAGGACTCCAGCTGGGAACCATCGATCTGGCCGTGACGGCAACCGGCCCGGTCTCAAATTTCTGCCCCGGCATGGGCGTGGTGGATCTGCCTTTCCTGTTCAAAAGTCCCGAGCACGTGGACAAGGTTTTAGACGGCCTTGTAGGCCGAGAACTTCTGGATGGTCTCGAATCAGCGAACATCAAAGGTCTGGCTTTCTTCGAGAACGGCTTTCGGAATTTTACCAATTCCAGGCGACGGCTCATAAAACCCGAGGACTTCGCGGGTCTCAAATTCAGGACCATGGAAAACCCCATTCACCTCGCTTCGGTCCGCCAACTGGGCGCTCAGGCTGTACCCATGAGCTGGGGGGAAGTGTACACCTCCCTTCAGACAAAGGTTATCGACGGCCAGGAGAATCCCATTGCCATCATTCACGCCTACAAACTGAGCGAGGTCCAGAAATACCTCAGCCTCACTGGTCATTTTTACTCGCCTGCACCCCTGAGCATGAGCCTTCGCAGATTCAATCAGCTCAAGCCGGCTTGGCAAAAGCTATTCTTGCAGGCGGCGCTTGAAGCCGCCGCGTTTGAACGAAAGATCATACGGGACAATGAAGCCAAACAGGTCAAGGACTTGATAGCGCAAGACATGGTTGTCGACACAGTGGATAAGCAACTGTTTGTGGAAGCGATGGCGCCGGTCTACGACAAGTTCTGTCAGGAATATCCGGACTGGAAGATCATTTTGAAAAAAATCCGATCCGCGGAGTAGCCCCGTCCCTGGCCCTCTTTTTGGCTGTCGCTTAGAATCGAGCCCGTTCCCTACAGAAGGGTGAGCGCCGCTATGATGGAAAAAGTAAGCGAACTTTTGAATCGAATCTGCGAATTGGTCTTGATCCTTGTGCTGGCCGTCATGGCCGTGGTCGTTTTCCTGCAGGTTTTGTTTCGCTACATGATTCACCTACCCCTTTTCTGGACAGAGGAATTTGCCCGCTACTGCCTTGTCTGGGCGTCCCTCCTGGGGTCTGCCGTGGCCGTCAAGCGTGGTGAGCACATAGCGGTCACCTTCTTTCTTGATCAGTTGCCTGCGCGGTGGGGACGGATTCTTATTTTTGTCGCACAATTGTCTGTGAGCTTTATCCTGGCTGTCATAGTGTGGGGAGGCGTCAAGCTCGTCATGGTCACCAGTACCCAGATAAGCCCTGCCCTCCGTATCCCCATGGCCGTTCCCTACTTGGCCCTGCCCATCGGGTCGACCGTCATGCTCGTCCATGTGATCAGTTCCATTCTGAGCAAACCTAAAGACAACCCCCGCAGTCCATCTTAAGGCAAGGGCGAGGAAAACATGCTGGTGTTGATTCTCTCAGTATCCTTCTTGGTTTTCCTCATCATAGGCGTTCCCATCGCTTTCGTCCTTGGACTGACCCCTCTGATTGCCTTCATCTCTCAAGGGGAGACACCGATTGTTCTGGTTGCCCAGCGCATCTTCACCGGAATGGACTCCCCGGTTTTGATGGCTGTCCCTTTTTTTATCCTCGCCGGGAACATTATGAGCGCCGGCGGCATGACCTATCGCCTACTGAGGTTTTGTAACGTCCTTGTGGGTTCCCTCCGAGGCGGCTTGGCCTATATCAACGTGGTGATCAGCATGCTCTTTGCGGGCATCACGGGCGCAGCAGTGGCTGATACCAGTGCAGTAGGCGCCATTCTCATCCCCGCCATGAAAAAGGACGGCTATGACAGTGACTTCTCGGCAGCCGTGACGGCCACTTCATCAACCATCGGACCGATCATCCCCCCCTCAATCCCTTTCATCATTTACGGCGTCTTGGGTGAGGTTTCTATTGCGTCCCTCTTTCTCGCCGGTTTTGTGCCCGGCATACTCCTCGGTGTGTTCCAAATGGCCGTGATCTGGTTTTATGCGAAAAAGAGAGGCTATCCAAAAAGCACCCGCCCCTCCCTGAAAGAGGCCGCGAAAGTGAGTATCGATGCCTTTCTTGTCCTCCTAATGCCCGTCATTATCCTTGGCGGCATCCTTACCGGAGTCTTCACGCCCACGGAGAGCGCCTGCATCGCCGTTTTCTATGCCCTGTTCATCAGTCTCTTCGTTTATCGAGACATTAGCCTGAAGGACCTTCCTCGACTTTTTATTAGAACAGGTGCCACAAGCTCCTTGGTCATGCTTGTGATCGGTACGGCAAGCATTTTTTCCTGGCTCCTGGCCAGCGAGGAAATCCCCCAAAGGGTCACCGAAGGAATGCTCGCCTTGACCGACAGCAAAATCCTGATTCTCCTTCTCACCAACATGCTCCTGCTCATGATCGGGACATTCATGGAAACCACGGCCTCCCTAATCATCCTCACGCCGGTCCTGCTTCCCCTCATGCTCAAAATCGGTGTCGATCCCCTTCATTTCGGGGTGATCCTTGTCCTCAATTTGGTGATCGGGCTGACCACACCGCCGGTAGGCGTTTGCCTGTTTATCGCCTGCTCCATTGGCCGGACCAATTTGGAGAGATTGTCGCGAGCCATCGTTCCGTTTTTGCTCGCGTCCATTGCCGTTTTGATCCTATGCACCTATTGGGAGGGGCTGATCATGGCGGTTCCAAAGTACTTCGGCTACCAAGCCCTGACGCCCTAGCCATAGACAAGCGGTTTTCCAGGAAAGCTTGGCCTCAAACCGACGAGGCTTCCGCCAGGGGTGGCCATTCCCCTCAAGGCGATATCTATAGCGTTCTGGGGCGGCGAACTGATCTTTGAGGGTTTGAGAGAGCTTTGACTGCGTCGGAACGACAAATTCTGATAGGACTCCTATGGCGCACCCGCCTGCCATGCGAGTCGCTCCTTTGCTACGGCGGCAACTGATAGCGTATGGAGTAACCTTCACGGTTTTCAGCCTAAAGCAGCTCAGGCACGAGCGGGCAGGAACCCTCAAAGATCAGCTCCCTGCAATGTGCGGTGGAATTCTTTTGAGATATCGCCTTTCGGGGAACAGCTACCCCGGCTCCGCCAAAAACTCTGGCCCAGAACTGGCACTTGCCGGGATGTGTTGTTGGCCCCTATTCTCTCATAACAGAGAGACCTTTGACGCTCAAGTAGTTCAGCGCCAGGGCGGGCTTGACACAAATGTTAAGATCTTTGCCTATGAAGACGGCTAGATGAGGGGAAAATCCCAGCGAAGGATTCCGAATTCCTGAATCCCTAAATTCCTGAATCCCTGAATTCTGATATTTTCAATCTGCTTTGACCAGGAGTGTCTGCCCTGGAAAGATAGTGCTCCTGGGGGTGAGGTGGTTGAGCTTGAGAAATTCCGCCAGATTCATCCGATGTCTTTTGGCAATCAAATAGGGGGAATCCCCTTTTCGCACGCAGTACACCTGAGTCTCCGTGGAATCATTGGCCGAAGAACCCCGGGGAACCTTCAGAACTTGCCCGACCCTGAGCTCGGAGCTGTTTAGGTGGTTGAGAGATTGAATCACCGTGATCGTGGTGCCGAACCGTTTGGCGACTATCCAAAGAGAGTCGCCTTCTTCCACCACATAGGTCACCAGATCATCCTTAAGGCTCGCCGTTTGAACAGGAGGCCTTTCTAACCTCCTGTCCAATTGAGACGTGCGCACCTTGCTGGTCGGTATTCTCAATTTCCATCCCGCTCTCAGATAATGGCTGCTTCTGAGGCCATTCATGGCCATAATAGATCGCACCGATGTCTTGTACCGCGCAGCAATGACGGACAGCGTTTCGCCCGGCCGAACCCGGTGCACCACATAGGCAGGAACCGGGGGTTGCCACACGGGGATATCATCGAGTTTGGCGAGAAGCATCTCCCCTTTCCCCGCAGGCACCTTGAGCGCATGGGGATCCTTTGGCGTGCAGTCATGCCGCAGTTCAGCATTGAGATCCTTCAAAAGCTCATAGTCGATGTCAAGACGTCTGGCAATCGTCTTGAGATGCACTTGTTTGTTGATGGTCACGGCCTCGGTTTCAATGGCCGGATCCACAGGGGGAAGGATGAAACCCTGTGCCTCCGGGTCATTGAGAATATGTAAAACCGCCAAAAACCTGGGCACATAAAAAGCCGTTTCTCTGGGCAAAGTCTCATAGAGGTCCCAGAAATTGTCCAGGTAGTTGATCCTCTGGCTCTTGATCCGATTCAGAACCCTTCGTTCTCCGCAATTATACGCGGCCAAGACGGTGGTCCAATCGCCGAAGATCTGGTGCAGTTCCTTGAGATAGGCGATCGCTGCCTGGGTGGACTTCTCGGGATCCATGCGTTCATCGATCCACGAGTCCCTCTTCAAGCCAAATTTGTAGCCCGTTGACGCGATGAATTGCCACAGCCCGAGCGCCCTGGCCCGTGACAGGGCCCTTATTTTGAAACCGCTTTCAATAAGTGGGAGCCACGAGAGTTCCTCGGGCAACCCGGCCTCATGAAGCGCCTCGACGATGCTGGGGCGATATCTCCCAGAACGGCGGTAGGATTCAAGAAAGAAGGTTCTTTCCCTGCCTTTATAGATATCAAGGGCTCGCTCCACATGTCGGTTCATGACCAGGGGAATGGCCTTGTGAGAGCCGTTCGCCGCAGTGAAACGAGAGGCATAGGTTTCGATAATCCGTTTTGAGATGGTGAAACGCAGATCTTCCTTTTGTTGCAAAACCTCGGCGTCGTTGTCCGTTTTTACCTTCAAAATGAGAGAATAGGCCTTATCCAATGCGTCAAGGGCGTTGTCCAGATCTCCTCTTTCCCAGAAATCATTGGAGGCCTGACAATACTCCAGGGCGGAATCCAGCAGTTCTTGGTTGGTCATTTCAGGAGCGCCGCGAGGCAAAGCCCCGTCCCTCCACCCGCCCACCGGCATGCCGTCGTCTTCTTCAACAGGCACGGCTTCTTGAGCGCAGGCCGAGTTCGAGTCTGAAGAAACCAGGCTCTCATCCTGATGAGAGGAGGGGTCCGTGTTTTCAATCTCTTGGGAGGATGCCTCTTTCTCCAGCAAGGATTTTTCTACATCGATCGTCTTCGGTTCTTGAGGGGCCCCTCCTTCGTAGGTCGTGGAAGGAATGATCGATCCGCAGCTTGCACATGAAAGGACACAGAGAATCAGCAACACCCGGGAACACCGGGTAAACCACATACCGCTACCTCCTCCTGTTTTTTAGAATTCACCGAGAAGAAAACCCGCGTCAGCCTTAATTTCCGTATTATAGAGGACCCACTCTTGGTGGTCAATACCATAAGCCTCTATAGCAAAAATAACTCAACCTTCCCGCGGGGGAAGATATTCCATGTAAAGACGATAGAAAGCGGCAAGCACGAGGGCATGGGTAATTTCTCCCTTCTGGATAAGATGCGGGATATCCGCCAGGGGTCTCAGAACCACTTCGATATCCTCCCTTTCATCTTGCGCTTGCTTTCCCACTTTACCGGCGTCTTTTGCAAGAAAGGTGTAGCAGCGGTTGTTCAGGAACGCCGGATTGGGATGGACAAATCCTAGGGGGACCATTTCAGATGCCTCGTAGCCTGTTTCCTCGAGAAGTTCCCGCCTCGCCGCAGCCTCCGGAGAATCCTTCGACTCCACGATCCCGCCGGGAATCTCCAAGGTGACTTCTTGCGTCCCGTGTCGGTACTGGCGGATGAGGATTACCTCGTTTCGTGGGGTCAGGGGGATCACATTCACCCACGCAGTCGTTTCCAAGATGTAGAAATCGTAGGCCTTGTCCGTCCTGGGCGAACAGGCCCTGTCAATGCGGAGATCGAAAATCCGAAAAGACGCTTTTCTGTCGCTGGAAATCAGCTTCCACGGTTTTGGGGGCATGGCTCGTGTCCTTCTTTGCGTAGTAACGAATCTATGGAATATAGGCTACATCCCATGCAGAAATGTTTTTTTCTACTCAAAAACACTAACGTCTCCCATCCGCTGTCTGTTCGAAAAAGCGGCTGATCTCCGCCATATCCTGGGTCAGAGGAATCCTCGGAAGGCTGTCAAAAAAGAAGCGACCATATCGGCTTTTCATGATCCTCACATCTAAAACAGAAAGAATGCCCCGGTCCGAGCTGTTTCTAATAAGCCTCCCAAGTCCCTGTTTGAGTGCGATGATGGCGGCAGGAAGCTGGTAGTCCATGAAAGGATTGCCCCCCCGAGCCCGAAGGGCTTCTATTCGTGCGGCTACCAGCGGATCGCCCGGCGAATCGAAGGGCAGTTTATCGATGATCAAGCAACTGAGCGCCTCCCCGGGCACATCGATCCCTTGCCAAAAAGAGCCTGTGGCGAGCAGGACGGAGTGGGTATCCTCCTTGAACCTCTCCAAGAGGACCGATCTGGGCGCTTCCCCTTGTCGGTATAGGGTATAGGGAATCTTGTCTTCTAGCAGAAGGCTGACCGTATTCAGGTTGTGATGGCTCGTGAAAAGGACGAGTGCCCGGCCCGCCGTTGCCTTCAGCAATGCCGTGATCCTCTCTGCGATTCTCGTAGCAAAGGCCGGATCACTCGGAACGGGCAGGTCTTGAGGAATATACATCAAGGCTTGCTTTTCAAACTCAAAATGCGAGGGATAGATCTCTTCCAACAAAGGGCCGTGAAGCCCGATTCGGGAACGGAAATATTCGAAACTGCCCGTTGCTGAAAGGGTGGCTGACGTAAAAATGATGGTTTTCACCCTCTCATAAAGAAGTTCATTCATGGTTTCCGATATATCCAGAGGCGATGCATGGAGCGTCACAAGCTTCCTTCGGATTTCATACCACTTGAGCCAATCCGCCGCACGGAGCGTGAGAATGTCGTCCAAACGTTGATGGAAGTCCTCAGCCCTGCCGGCCAAAGCCTGAATGGAAGCTTCTGTGAACCGATGAAAGCCGCTTTTCTCGGAGATGACGCGCAGCCCCTGTTTGATGTCGTGGCCTGCCTCCGTGACGAGGGTTTCCAGCAGGCTTTCATTGAGCCGCCCCTTCTCTTCGATCCCCCCCAAGAGTTCGCGTAGACGGGCGGATCCTACCCGGATCAGATCCAAGCCCCGTCTTAAGTCCTTTTGCCCCCTTTCACCAAGATGATGCCCCTCCCTTTCCGTATCACCGACGAGCTCCATGAGTTGATGGGTGCTGAGACTCTTCCCGAAGTACGTGGTGGCGATATCTTCTATGGTGTGTGCTTCATCAAAGATCAATACCTGGAAGCGCGGAATGATCTCCCCAAATCCCCCTTTCTTGACCATGAGGTCTGCGAAAAAAAGATGGTGGTTCACCACAATGACTTTGGCTTGAGCAGCCCTTCTGCGCAAATGATTCAAATAACAATCCTCCCAGTGCAGACACTCGGATCCGAGGCACTGGTCCGACGTGCAGGATAGGGCGTCCCAAAAAGGATCATCGTCTCTCATCCAGTCCAGTTCCGCGCGATCAGCGAATTCCGTGCGTTCCAGCCATTTCGCCATGTCTTCTTGAGCCTTTTCATGACCTGTTTTGATCAGAGCGGGTTGAGCGAAGGTCTGATGGTACCGGTGAAGGCACAGGTAGTTCTTCCTCCCCTTCATGAGCACCGCATCGATCTCATGGCCTATGGACAGCGACAGGAGAGGGATGTCTTTGAAAAAGATCTGATCTTGGAGGTTCTTTGTGCCTGTGGATATGACCGTTTTCTTTTCCGACAGAACAGCGGGCAGCAGATATCCCAAGGTCTTGCCGGTACCTGTTCCCGCCTCGGCTATGGCTGAGGTCTTTTCGCGGATGGCTTTTTCGATGAGGCGCGCCAACGCCAACTGAAGGGGTCGAAACTCAAAACCCTCGAGGGTTTGAGCAAGAAAACCCCGGCGCCCCAGAATGCTCTCAAGAAGATCAACGGAAGGCTTGGCCATGAAACGACTATAGTCTGTGAAAAAAACACCGTCAATGGCGAAGGAAGCCTTATTCCATTGAATATCCCTTGGCTCAGGTTGTGACCATGCATCGCTCGAAGGGGAACAAGATCCAGTGTCTGGTACTTAGTTGCCTAAATAACAACGTCATTTCGAAGGAACGAAGTGACTGAGAAGTCTTTGATCTTCGGAAGATTTCTCCCCTCGCGTTCGCGGGGTCGAAATGACAGAAGAGGGAAGGACATCACGCTTTTTGGTTGACCGGCGGCCTTAAACCTTGAAAAAATAGAGGCATGAGAAAAGGGGCGATCGGATCTTTTTGGGCCCTCCTGGTGTTTGCGTTCCTCTGTCAGGGGCAGGCCTTCGGAGAAGAGGGGATCGCGGAGATTTCACGCAAATGCGCGCTTTCCGTGGTTACCATCGTTGCTCTCAATGAGAACCACGAACCCATCTCATCAGGCACCGGCTTCTTTCTGGATACGCAGGGCCATGTGGTTACGAATCATCATGTGCTGGCCGGCGCTTTCACGGCGATTGCAAAAACCATAGACCAAAGAACGGGAGAGGTTCTGGAGGTCATTAAGGACGATCCGGACCTGGACCTCCTCGTCGCCAGAACCTCCTTGAGGCACACCACACCCGTGGTGCTGGGCGATTCGGACAGAGTTTTTGCCGGCCAATCCATCTTTGGCCTGGCAAACCCGCTTGGCTTCCAGGCAACCCTCTTCAAAGGGCAAGTCATCGCAATCAGAGAAGCCGGGGACATGGAGCTGATACAGATGACCGTGCCCGTATTGCCGGGATGCAGCGGTGAACCCATTTTTGACCTATTCGGAGAAGTCATCGGGGTCGCCACGGCGTTTGTGGATTTTGGTGAAGATCTCAATTTTGCCCTCCCTGTCAAGTACCTTAACAGATTGAAACCGGTGCGGAGAGAAATCTCGGCCCTTCCGGCCGTGGCCACCCGATTTGAGGCGGCGCTCAGAGACAAGACCCTCGTTGGGGTGCTTGTGAAACGCCATCCCGGATCAGCGCCTTCAGGGACTGAAGAGCGCCTACCGCAGGATGAGCCCCTCGTTTTCTCACAGAGCCGGATGCCCTTGAAGAAACCGGGGATGAATCCGGGCCTCGTCTATTTCAAAAACGGAAAGACCTTGCTCTGCGACAGGGCCTGGAAACGCGGGGAAACGGTTTTTCTTGTAATTCACGGCAAGGATTTTGCGGTGGGTTATGATGAAAGCCAGATTCAGATGAAGCGCTCCTTCAATCTCTAGTTTCCATCCAGAAATGGCCCTTTTCTCTCCGAGCCGTAGGCTCTACGAGCCAGAGGCCGCAATTTCGGTGTCAATCTGCGGGATTCCTTGTTCCCGCCCTACAGGCGGGACGCACAATCCCTTGATTTCCCCTCCGGGGCGTAGGCCCTACGCCCCGGAGGGAGGGGAATGGCCATCCCCGGCGAAAGCCTCGTCGGTTTTCCTGTTCCGGACCGGTATAGGCCGGGGAGACGAAGCTTCGCCAGTATCTATAGGTCAATTTTCATAAGGCATACTTCATTGCGTTTTTTTCGCCCTACCAAGAGAGCCTTTTTCCTTTCGCGGCCGAACCGTTTTACCATCACCTGCCGCCTTGATGGAAAAGTGGTTCAGGCTTTTTTACCCAACCCGGGCCGTTTGCTGGAGTTGCTCCTCCCTGGAGCCCCGGTCTATCTAGAGCGGGCTGAGAGTCCCGGCCGCCGCCTCCCTTTGACTGCCGTGGCTGTGGAGAGAGAAAGACACAGGGTGGTTCTCCATACCCATAGGGCCAATGATGTGGCCCGCTATCTCATCCAAAACGGCGCTGTCCACGGCCTCCAAGGCTTTGACGTTCTCCGAGGCGAGGTGACGAGGGGCAAGAGTCGCTTTGATTTCCTGCTCAAGAAAAAAGACCAAGAAGCCCTGGTGGAGGTTAAATCCTGCACGCTCTTCAGCGACCGGATGGCCATGTTTCCCGATGCTGTCACGGCGAGAGGCAAGAAACACTTAGAGGAACTTGCAAGCCTCTCGGGTAAGGAAACCCTGTGTGCCGTCTTGTTTTTGATTCAATGGCCTCGGGCGGAATTTTTTATGCCCGATTTTCACACAGACCTCGAGTTTGCCAGGGCGATGATGGAGGCAAGGGAGAAGGTGCTCTTTCTTCCCCTGTCCGTGAGATGGCGGAGCGATCTTTCCCTCTTGGCGCGGGAAGCCAAGCATGTCGCGGTTCTGTGGGAGGCTCTGGAGAGGGAGGTCCATGACGGGGGAAGCTACCTGCTCGTGCTGAGATTGCCGGAAGAAACACGCATTGGCGTGGGGGGTTTGGGCGGGCTGCGTTTGCGGCCCGGCTTTTACATCTATGTGGGTTCTGCCAAAAGAAATCTGACAACGCGCATAGAGCGGCACAAGCGGCTGAAAAAAAAGGTCTTCTGGCATATTGATTACTTGAGAGCGGCCTCGGAACTGCGCGCCGTACTTCCGGTGAGGTCCACAGACAGGCTGGAGTGTGAAATCGGCCGGGCTTTGCACGGCCTCACGGAGTGGCTGGTGCCGGGTTTTGGTTCATCGGATTGTGCATGCCCCTCCCATCTTTTCGGGATGGGTGGAAATCCTCTCACCAACCCGGCGTTCCATCATCTCCTCCAGCAGTTCCGAATGGAGAGGCTGGTCGACAAATACGCATTCCGCCCCGGATCAACAGACGTGCAAAAACCCCGGTGATTCGGCTTTTCGAAAAGATGCCCTCCCCTTTTTACTAATATCCTTGTTCGCGGTCCCAATCTATTTCTTCAAGAGCATCTCCATGATCTTCGGAGGAGCTAGTTTGATCTTCGAGGGTTGAGTAAACCAAGGTGCATGTGGGAACGAGACATTCTGCCAGGGCTTACCGGGCGCCAACCCTCGAAGATCAAACCAGAGTATGCTTCTGAGGAATCTCTTTTGGGAGATGCTCTTTCAGAAAGAGCCAGGGACCGCTTCTCAGTATGGGAACGGCGAATGAGCGCTGAACACATCTAGGGAGGCCAAGGCCTTTTTCGAAAGGGGATATCTCACAAAAAAATCCCACCGAGTTTCGCAGTGGCTAAGAATTCGAGGGCTGCGGCCCTGAGGGTGTAACGCTCGAAG
>Ga0209427_10003551_pt1 | contig 18263 bp, 15 predicted proteins | sample DeeMarSWOR136_30_FD_187465 | JGI IMG/M metagenome (GOLD analysis project Ga0209427, IMG submission 187465) | Marine sediment microbial communities from White Oak River estuary, North Carolina - WOR-1-36_30 (SPAdes) (version 2) | ecosystem: Environmental > Aquatic > Marine > Intertidal zone >...
TGATGTCTCGAAGAATACCTCTAACCCCAACAACATCTTTTCCCTTATGAATGGGGCCGGAATGGATCTCTCCAATAAATTTTGACCCATCCTTGCGGACAAATGTTCTTTCTCCCACAGTAGTTTTCCCTTTTAGGATTTCATTAATGGCTTTACTTGAGATAACCTTGTCTTCTTCAACCATCATATCCTGTACCCGAATGTCACTGAGGATTTCATCCTTTGAATAACCAAACATGTAGGTAGCTGCTTCATTCACATAAATAAATTTCCCTTCCAGGTCAAATTCGTATACTATATCAAGCAGGGATTCCGCAACGAGGCGGTATTTTTCCTCACTCTCCCGCAGCGCCTGCTCGGCCTGCTTGCACTTCATTTCTGATGCTTCCAATTCAGCAACCCATTGGCGCAGTTCTACCAATTCCTGGATGAGGTGGTCTTTGGTTTTATCTTCATCTTTCACTTTGTGTTCCCTAAATCGGTAGCAATTTTACAATGATAAAAATGGCCCATTCTGTTTGCTTGGGAGAATCTCCAGACCACGTTCCCCGGAGATAACGTGCACTAAATCTTTTAAATCGTATCCTGCCTTCCTCAATTCCCTTTTAACCAACCCGGCATTGAGAAGCGCGTCCTCAGCCAATAATACCTTAAATTCTTTCTTCTTTTTCATCCTTACCCATCCTCCAAAAAACCTGTTCGATGCAAAAAATCTGGAAGTAGTAAATAGAATGATATTAATGGAGATTACAAAAGCTATAATTAGATAATAAAATGTGATTTCCAAAAACCAGTAAATAGTTACAAGAATTCAGAAAAAAAAGAACAAGAAGAATGTAAGGTATGAATTTGGACATACCTATATTAGATTGATTAGTCTGGTTGCTTTAGGTTCCGTTTCGTGCGGCAATATTTGAGAGCGAAAACCGGGAAGTATATTCCAGTATTCCCGCAAGACTTATGCCAGTTAATCGGTTGGAAAGGATTGCCGTGAGTCACACCTTCCCGAGATGGACGGGAATTTAACCCAAAAGATTGAATAGTGGTTCAAGATACCGAATTTATAAAGCAAAAATTGGTAGCGATAGGAAAGAAAACAACAGAGGGCTCCATTACTGGTTTCTTAAACGGAAAAAAGACTCAGAATTTCTTAGCCTTCTAAAGGGCCAAAAAATTGGCTATATGAAGAGTAATGAGAAAAATGGCACGGCTAACCATCTGAATTCAACCCATTTTTGAGATATGGCCAAGAAATTAACCCTATTGGTCAAGAAATTGGTCTTCTATTCCGCCGGTCCCTTCATTCTCGCTATGTAAGAAATGATATGAATATAATTTGTTGAGCTTGTATTTCAAGGTGCTCAAGGGGATGTCGAGGCTTCTTATCGTCTCCTTTTGCCTCGACCGGTTCTTCTCCGGGACCTTCAGGATTAAGTTCCTATCAATTGACAAGCAGGATCCTAGCCAACCCGCTTGATTCAGGTGGTTTAGAAATTAGTGGCTTGAGAAAATAGAGGAACAGATAGGAACAAAAAGGGATAGAAAATCTTCCGGTCAGGTTCCCTCATGGGCTTCAATGAGGAAATTAGAATGGTGGTAACAAGAAAGAAATCAGGGTTGATTGAGCCCTGATTTCTTTGGAGTTGAAAGCTGCAACCCTAAAGTGTTTCCAAAACGATTTGTTTGGGATTGAATCATTACCCCTTCGTTGTTCCTTTAGCTCAAACCTTCAACCCGAAATCTATCGACTACCTTTTCTCGGGTTGCCGAAGCCCAATGGGTCAGGAAAGAAGGGATTTTACACAAAAGGTTACAAACTGAGGATTCTAAGAGAGAGGGATCTTACTCTGTGATCGGTGATGGGTCGTCTTTTGGCCTCCTCCTGAAAACGACCATGGTTTCCCTATCCTCGTTGATTTTTGTGGAATCTGGGCCCTCCCGAGGCACCTCTTCTAAGGACTTCAATGGATTCCCTCTTGTCTTGGCCGATTCCATCTCCCTCCTCAGGTGATCTATTGTCCTCTCCATTTCCCTCAATCTCCCTTCCAGGAAAGCCCTGTGGGAGATTTCTGCCACCTCCAGAAGCCTTTCAAACCGTCTGTAGACCTTATTGCTCTTAGAATCCCAGTAGATATTGGTCACGATAAATAGAACCACGATCATCGATGTAATGGCGATCACGTATCCAAAATGTTCCATAGTGCCCCCTCTTCTCTTAAAAAAATAGTCAATTCGCCCTCCAAATTGAAAACCTTAATGATAACAATTGTTTTTACACCATATCCTTTGGCAAGTCAAGAAAACCGTTTGGGAGGTCATGGTACATACTCCAGGTTACGAACAACTCGACAAGAGAAAATACAGGACCAACCCTGGGAGATGTGCTGAATCGGGGTATATCATCCAAAAAATCCAGAGGTTTGCCCGGGAAAGTCCAGTGGGGAATTGGTAAAGCAGATGAGGTCTGTAGGGATCATCGCTGGGAAAACGAAACGCTTTTGGACTGTTTCATTTCCGCCCTCCCTGATAAGTGAGCTTCAGAATTATCGAAAAAAGGTTTTGATCTGCGCAGAGCGACTTTTTCAGAAATCTGAGTATTAATTATTGACAAATACGAATTATTTGATGATAATGATACCATACATCGATGTAAAAGGAAATCTCACTGAGGGAGGGGGAATCCCGCCTAAGACTCTACCTTATCTTGGCTTTCCGTAGGGTTTGGCCTTTATCGGTGATTCGTTCCTCCTCCCTTTTCATATTCGGTTTCGGCCCTTCCCAGAAATTTCAAGATTTTTTCCGCCGTCAGCTTTCCATCATGGATACAATCGCTGATACCTATGCCGCGGTAAGCACATCCCGTCAGATAAAGGCCTGGATAGTGGAGGAGTTCCTCCTCCATATGGCTCACCCTTTCAGCATGCCCAAGCATATATTGAGGCATTGACTTATCCCAACGGTATACCCGGGTCAGGATGGGATGAGCCGTTATCCCCATAATCTCCAGCAATTCCTTCCGTACCATATCGATTATCAGATCATCATCTGTTCCCACTAAATCCTCCTTTTGCGCACCTCCCACGAAAGCCCTCAAGAGGACAAAGTCAGGCGTGGACCTATGGGAGAACTTCACCGATGTCCAGGTGGAGGCCATGATCTTCCGCTTTTCAGCTCGGGGGATGACAAACCCGAATCCATCCAGCGGGTGATGGATTTCAGACTGACGGTAGGCCAACGAGATAGTAGCTGTCGAGACATAGGGGATGGAAAGGAGTACCTCCGACAAGGTCCCAGCCAAGCCCTGGAGAAGCTCCGCCGTGACATAGGCTGGGGTAGCCAAAACGACACAATCAGCCCTCAGCGTCTCGCCATTTCCCAGGTGGACCTCGTAGGCAGGATCATGAAGGTAGGAGGTATCCCTAAAACGACTTACACGGATCACTTTTTTGTCGGATAGAAGCGACCGGCTATCCAGCCTGGCTTTGAGGGCATCGGTCAACTCCATCATGCCGTCCACAAGGCTCATGAACATCGTCCTCTGCGGACCGGAACGCTTTTTGGTGAATTCAGAGGCTTTCCTCCTTCTAGCGAACATCCCCAGTATGAGGCTCCTGTACTCCTCTTCCAACTGGATAAAACGGGGAAATGTACTGCTGAGGCTCATGGTCTCGGGAGTGCCGGCATGAATCCCGGCGACCAGAGGTTCAGCTATTTTTTCAAGGGCTTCGTTTCCCAACCTCCGCTTGACGAATTGAGACAGGCTCTCCTCTTCGCCGGTACGTTTCCGGGGGAGAAAAAGGTCCATGGCCATGCGGACCTTCCCCGGAAGGGAAATAAGGGAACTCTTGAGAAAGGGAGTAATACTCGTAGGAATCATGAGCATGAAGCCCTCCGGCAGCTGGTGTAGCTTTCCACTCGAAAGGATGAAGACCCTTCGGTTCTCCTCATTGGTGCACAAAAGGCGATCCCCCAGGCCGAGTTCCTCACAGAGCTGTATTGCCCATGGCTTTTCGGACAGAAAGCAGTCCGGGCCGCCTTCGATGGTGAAACCGTCCACCTTTTCCGTGACGATGCATCCCCCGAACCGCCTCCCCTTTTCAATCAGGATTACCTCAATATCGAGCCCAGACTGCACGACTTCCTGTTGGAGGTAGTGGGCAGCGCTGAGCCCTGAAATTCCCCCGCCTATGATGACCGCTCGCTTCAATGTTTCACCTCTATTACATTATGAGTGCTCCACGGTGCGTTGGCAAGGTGCTCATGCACAATGTGGGAAAGGGCCCCAATAAATGTATCGGAGTCATTCAGGGATGGAGACCGCCGAAATGACATTCCCATCGATTCGGCCTGCTGCTTATAGAGGATATCGATGTCAAAAAGGATTTCCACATTGTCGCTCACAAACCCCATTGGCACCATCAGGACCTCCTGATGGCCTTCTTCCATTAGGTCTCGGAGGACAGTGGTCACCTCCGGATCCAGCCAGGCCCCACCTTTATCCCCTCTGCTCTGAAAGCCCAGTCGCCAGCGGAGGGGACCCGTAATCCCTATGATTCCCCTGATCGTTGCCTCGATCTGTTCCACATAGGGATCCCCGGTAATGGCCCTTTTGGGGAGGCTGTGGGCACTGAAGATGATATGGACCCTATGGCGTACTTCAGTGGGGAATTGAAGAAGCCCCTCTTTAAGTTTTTCTGCCAAGGCTTGAAGGAAAAGAGGATGGGTGTGCCATCCCTTCACCACAGAGACCTCCATTTCCCCTTTCGAGGGGACCATTGCCCGTTGCAATGCAAGCACGTAGGCCTCAGTGCTCATTTTGGACTGGTAAGGGCTCAGGCTGAGCGCCACAACACGGTCGATCCCATCGCGCTGAATTTCCTCGAAGGTCTCAGCGATGAAAGGGTGCCAATGTCTCATTCCCACATAAACTTTGAACCTGGGGTCCTGCGCGTTCAGGTTCCTTTCAAGGCCCCGGGCCTGGCGAACGGTGATCTCCAAAATGGGGGAATGTCCCCCAATAAGCCGGTATCGTTCCTTTACCCGGTGAAGCCTCTTGGCAGGAACCTCGTGACCCAGGACATCCTGAAGGAAGGGTTCTACCTCCTCCGCCGAATTGGGCCCGCCAAAGGCCATAAGAAGAACTCCGATGGAGAATTTACGTTGAGCCATTTCCCCCTATCTCTTACTCAACCGATGGACGGTTTCCACCAGGAAGATGGCATTTTCCACCGGGGTTTGCGGGAGGACTCCATGCCCCAGATTAAAGATATGACCGGGGCGATTTCCCGCGGATTGCAAAATCTTCCGGACGTGGGCCTCGATCACCGCGCGTGAGGCCAAAAGCACTGAAGGGTCCAAGTTCCCCTGGATGCCCACATTATAGCCCAACCGTTCCCATGTCTCCCCCAAATCCGTGCGCCAGTCGATGCCTATCACATCTCCCCCCGCCTCCTTGATGAGGTGGAGAAAACCACCGGTCCCTACCGAGAAGTGAATAAGGGGAACCTGCATCCCCACCTCATGGATTACCCTCCTGGAGTGCGGGAGGACATAAGCCTCGTAATCCCAGGGACTCAAGCAGCCCACCCATGAATCAAACAGCTGAAGCACTTGGGCCCCTCCCTGCACCTGGGCTTTCAGATATCGGATGGTAACCTCCGTCAGTTTTTCCATGAGGAGACGCCACAGCGGGGGAGATTCCAACATGAAACGTTTCGTCTTCCCGTAATCCCTAGAATGTCCCCCCTCAATGAGATAACTGGCCAGGGTAAAAGGAGCCCCTGAGAACCCGATGAGCGGAATCCTTGCTTCGAGTTCTCGCCGGACAATTTCAATGGCCTTGAGGAGAAAGGGTACGTGTTCCTCTGGCTCAATGGGGCGAAGTTGCTCAATATCCCTTTTTCCTTTTATGGGATTCCGAATAAGGGGCTTCCCTCCCTCGGCGAATTCGAGTCCGATTCCCATCCCCTCTAAGGGAAGAAGGATGTCGCCGAAGATGATTGCGGCATCGACCCCCAGCTTTCGGACGGGGAGAAGGGTAACCTCGGCTGCCAAATCAGGGGACTTGCACAGGTCGAGGAAGCCCACCTTGCGCCGGATGTCCCGATATTCCTCCATGTATCTCCCCGCTTGGCGCATCAACCACACGGGAGTATATTCCGTCGATTCTCTGCGACAGGCCCTCAAAAAGACGTGATCTTCGCCCATGAAACTATCCCCGTTGAATCCAGTCTAAAGGTCGAATGACCTATCATATCAACGGAATATATCACGTGCCGAAGGACCGTTGTCAACCTCAATTTCCGGAGAAGTTTTGGAGAACCCCTTTGTCCGTAAGCGTAATGGTCTCATGCCATCCACATGGAATGTTGGAATAGTGAAATACTGGAATGATGGGTTAATGGATTGGTATTACCCCCATAGGGGTTGGAGGAGCGTCCGCGTGCAGCGGACTTGCGGGTGAAGGCCAAGAGCCCTCTGCCTCGTTCCTCAGGATAAACTTAGCGATCCTCAAGCTTGCCCCGTGGAGTGGCGGAAAGCCTACTCCACAGGGCGAGCGCTCCTGAACCAAAAGTAATGCTTTCCCTTTTTGATAACCAATATTCCATTGTTCCAATCTTCCAATAATCCATTGCGGATATTCCAATATTCTAGCCGGTGTGAAGCGAACTCAAGAATGACGGCTTCGTAAAAAGTCTATCTGTCGTTCGACATGCTCACGGCCCTGAGCAGAACCGAAGGGCTGCGTTCCACTTCATTCCCTGCCCTGTTAAATTAAAGGCAGCAATATCAAGAGATATGGGATATAGACGCTGCTTGAAAACAGTAACATCAAACAAAGAAAATATGTAACAGGGTAAATCACTGCAGCGTACTTCTCTCCTTCGACGCAGTGTACCATGGGTTTAGCCGTGGGTGAATGCTCTTTGCTCAGGATGTCGCCCGTATGGGCGTAACAAGCAGTACCACAGTCTTGGCTGTGGGGCTCCATGTACGCCTCATTCCTCAGGATTTGTGCGCCTTGCATCTGGATCTTTTTTCTTTGCCGTCTAATTTGGACTTTTTACAATGACGTCAAGAATGGTTGAAATAATATTTTGAGCACCGAAGAGCGACCTTTTGACAGATCTCGAATTTCTCCCTTGACAAGGATTTTCTGGAAATGATTACCATATGGTAGTATTTTTATATGTCCATAAGAAAGCAGACGCGAGGATCAGACTGAGGGGGAAAAAATGAAAAGACAATCGCCTCAATTATCGGAAAAGGAGTGGCCGGAGCTGAGAAGGATAAAGGCGGCCAATAAGACCGGTTGGAGTTACTTTGGGGCTTTGGTTAAAACACTCCATCGGGAGTTGGGAGAGGAAAAGACCCGCGAGATTCTATCGGTCTTCATGGCTGAAAATGCCCAGAAATACGTGAAAGCGGGGATGAAAGGGTTTGGAATCGAGGGCAATGATCCCTGGTCATTGGCCAGCTATTTCAAACTGGCCACGGGGGATATTATCGGCTATAGGGCCGAGCTTATCGAGGAGTCTCGATATAAGGTGACCTATCGCCTCTATCCCCCCTGTCTGTGGTTTCCGGAACTGGATATTCCCTCAACCTTCTGCCGGGCTTTAGGCACCTTCGAAGAGGAAGCGGCAAAAATCATCAATCCCAAGATCAAGACCTATTTCACCAAGTTGATGACGGAAGGCGACCCCTATTGTGAACTTGTTTTCGAGGAGATCGAAAGATGAAAATCGTCCCGGCACTATTGACCGATAACTCGCAAGACTTGAAACTAATGCTCGCCCAAGCAGAGACTTTCACCGATTTCGTTCAAATCGATTTTATGGACGGTTCCTTCGTCCCTTCCAAGAGCATTGCCCCAGAAGACCTGACTGAGATCAAAATGAGCATCGATTGGGAAGCCCATCTGATGGTCAAAGACCCCATCCATTCCCTTTCCTCACTAAATAAGGACGGGCTTGAAAGAGTGATCTTCCATTTGGAAGTTGACCCCCACCCCGAATCCATTGTTTCGGCCATACGGGATCAGGGATTGGCTGTGGGGCTAGCGATAAACCCCGAGACCCCTCTCTCCCAGTTCGAAGGAATCGTCCCCCACATCGATTCGGTTCTCTTCCTATCGGTTCACCCTGGGTTTTACGGAAGTCCTTTCATTGGCGAAGTCCTTGAAAAGATCGGGGAATTCCGCTCCCATTTCCCATCCACGCTCATTGGTATCGATGGCGGGATCTCACTGGATAACATCCAAAGGGTGAAATCCTCGGGGGTAGATTACGCATGCGTCGGAAGCCGGATCTTCCGCCATGATAACCCCGGTAAGAGTTACGAGGAATTCCTAAAGGCCATTGGATAATGTAACCTCGAAATTGGAGAGTCATAAAGAGGAGGTAAAGATCCGGTACCAGGGTTACAATTGGAGCCTGAATCATTGAGGCGCCTTTCCCTTATACCTACACCCATCCTTTGCACAGTGCAGGGTCACCTTTCCCCTCTTGCTGGACTTTTCAATGAGGAAAGGGGCGCCACAATGTGGACACGTTTGCTCTATTGGTCTTCCCCAGGTGGCGAACTGACATCGGGGGTAACGGCTGCACCCATAGAAAACCTTCCCCTTACGGGTCCTCCTTTCGATTAATTCCCCCCCACATCCCTCATTTGGACAGCGTATCCCCAGAGTCAACGCCTTTGTCGTCTGACAACGCGGGTAATCGGAGCAAGCGAGGAATCTCCCAAATTTCCCATTCCTTACGACCATGGGATGACCACACCGGTCGCATCGGTGCTCGGTCTCCTCATGGGTTTCGATGACAATTCTCCCCTCTCCGTCTCGGGAAAAATCCTTGGTATTTTTACATTTCGGATAGGTGCAACAGGCCAAAAATTGCCCCATCTTCCCCCATTTTATCACCATGGGATTGCCACAGGCATCGCATGGGATATCGGTCATCTCCCCCTTTCGTTTTACGTCCCTCATGTTTGCCTTGGCCTTTTCCACGCTTTCGCTGAAGGGCCCGTAAAACTGCTTCAATACCCTCACCCACTCCACCTTTTCCTCCTCGATCTTATCCAGTTTATCCTCCATTTTGGCCGTAAATTCCACATCCAGGATGCGGGGGAAGCTGTCCACCAAGAGGTCATTAACCAATGCGCCCAGTTCCGTGGGGATAAATTTACCCTTTTCAAACCTCACATAGTCCTTCTCCTGGATGGTGCTCAAAATGGTGGCGTAGGTAGAAGGTCTCCCGATCCCCCTTTCCTCCAACTCCTTCACCAGGGTCGCCTCGGAAAATCGAGGTGGGGGCTGGGTGAAGTGCTGTTCCGGGGAGAGGGAGAGGAGGCTCAGCCGTTCCCCCTTCCGCAGTTCGGGCAATCCCACCTTCTTCTCGTCATCCTCTTTTTCCTCATCTTCTCCTTCCACATAAAGGGCCATAAATCCCGGAAACCTCTGGATGGATCCCGTGGCGCTTAAGAGGTAATCCTTGGCCTCAATCTCCACGGTTGTTTGGTCGAAAAGGGCAGGCATCATCTGGCTGGCGACAAAACGGTCCCAGATAAGCTGGTAAAGGGCTTTCTTGTCCTTATCCAGGTAAGCGGCAACTTTGTCGGGCTCCATTTCCGTGGAGGTCGGCCTAATGGCCTCGTGGGCCTCCTGTGCTCCTTTTCTGCTCTTATAGTGGATAGGCTTGGGAGGCAAGAATGGATCGCCGAATCGCTGGCTGATATAGGTACGAACCGCCCTCAGGGCTCCCTCGGATACCCTGGCGGAATCTGTACGCATATAGGTAATCAGGCCCACCGAACCCGTTTCTCCCAGTTCGATGCCCTCGTACAGACCTTGGGCTACCATCATCGTCTTCTTGGCGGAGAAGCGGAGCTTTCTTGCTGCCTCCTGCTGCAGTTTGCTGGTGATAAAGGGAGGGGGAGCATACCTCTTCCTCTCCTTTCGTTCCACCCTCGACACGATAAAATCGGCTTTGTCGAGGTTTTGCATGATCTCCTTGGCCTCGGCTTCGGTGGAGATATCGGCCTTTTTCCCCTTCACCTTGGCCAGTTTTGCCTCAAAAGTATCTTCGGATGCCAGTTTCTTAAGCCGAGCGGCAATGGTCCAATATTCCCTGGGAATAAAGGTATTAACCTCCCTCTCCCTTTCACAAATGATCCGTACGGCTACGGATTGAACCCGTCCAGCACTCAATCCTCTTCGGACCTTATCCCAAAGCAAGGGACTGATCTGATATCCCACCAATCGGTCCAATATGCGCCTTGCCTGCTGAGCCTCATATTTACTCCTCTGGAGCTCAATCGGGTTCTTGATGGCCTCTAATATTGCCTTCTTCGTGATCTCATTGACCAGGACCCGATATATCTTTTTGCCACGATCCTTCAACTCCTCGGCGATATGCCAGGCTATGGCCTCCCCCTCTCTATCCGGGTCGGGAGCGAGATATATGTTTCCAATATCTTGGCTGACCCTTTTTAACTCCTTGATTATCTTTCCCCTTCCGCGTATGGTTACGTAGCTGGGTTCAAAGTTATGCTCAATATCGACGCCCAGTTCCTTCTCCGGCAAATCTTTTACGTGTCCCACCGAGGCTTTAACGATGAAGTCGGATCCCAGAAACTTATTGATGGTATTGGCTTTGGCCGGAGATTCAACGATCACAAGAGATTTTCCCATGCTCTTCCTCTGACTATAAGGATTTATCGAAGGACCTGCAAAATGTACACCAAATTCCCTCCCTTTCCACCACTCATTTCTTGACGAATCGCTTCCCGGATAACTGTTGGACCAACCCTCTCAACTCCAATTGGAGCAAAATGGTAGACACACGGCTGGCGCTCATCCGGGTTTGGGCGATAATAGAATCGATGTGCATCGGCTCATCTTCCAAAAGGCAGAAGACCCTTTCCTCCTCCTCTTCAAGGGAAAGATCCCGATCCTCGGATGTCGACCACTCATGCCGAAACCGGGGAAGGACTTCCTCCAAAATGTCCTCGGCGGATTCGACCAATTTGGCCCCTTGTTTTATTAATCGATTAGTTCCCTGAGATCCGGCCATTCCTATATTGCCCGGAACGGCGAATACATCACGGTTTTGCTCCAGGGCCAATCTGGCGGTGATCAACGATCCACTTCTCGAGGTGGCCTGAACGATTACTACCCCCAATGATAGGCCGCTGATGATTCGATTTCTCCTGGGAAAATTCACCCCTTCCGGCGGTGTGGACATGGGGAATTCTGAAATGACCGCTCCATGAGCCATGATCTCCTCAAAGAGATGGCGATTTTCCCGTGGGTATACGATATCGATTCCACAACCCAGTACCGCTATCGTTCTCCCACCAACCGATAGGGCTCCCCTGTGAGACGCCGAATCGATTCCCCTGGCCATACCGCTCACGATCGTTACCCCATGTCTTGCTAAATCCCCAGCGATCCTTTCGGTGATCATTCGGCCATAATTGGAGGCCAGGCGAGATCCCACTATCGATACGGCAAAGTCGTCCCTCGGTTGTAAATTCCCTCGTACATAGAGCAATGGGGGAGAATCATATATCTGTCTCAAACTATTCGGGTAGGATGGATCTCTGATGGTTACGATAGAGGCATTGAGCTTCTCGATAAGCTTCAGCTCGCGATGGACCGTCCCTCGGATATCGGTCTCCTTAATCATCCCTGCCAATCGTTCGCCAATTCCGTCGACCCGTGCTAACTCCCTGCGAGAGGCCTCAAAGATGCGCTTGGGGTGCCCAAATCGGTCGAGCAGGGCCTTGATCAAGACTGGCCCGAATCCGGGAATGGCATTTAATGCCAGCCAATAGAACCTATCGTCCACCCATTCACCTTGGAAAAGCCAATCCCACCGTGGAAGGAAAGAGGGGAATGAATGAATATGAGAGGGGAGTCGTTGCAGAAGATGACTGAAACACCCTAGGAATGAGATCGTCTCTCATCTCATTTTTTAAACTGCCGAGGTCGACTTTTTCGTCAGTTGGCTCTCATTGCCCCGTCTGGGGCTGGTAGTGGGTAATCCGATCGCCCACGACAATTTCCTTGTAGGATTTCAGAACTTGAGCCGTATACATAGCCCCGTGGCCAGCAATGATCTTGCAATCTCCCAGGATATTCACCTTCCAGCCCAGACTCTCTCCTGTATGGGGATGTTTAACCATCGGGGAAGTCCTAAAAATCGTGTATCGTTCCCCAATCTCAATGGGATCCCTCGTCTTAAAAGCCAAATAAACGATATCTCCCTCCGCCATAATGAGCCTTCCGCTCTCCTGGGGTTCGACAACAACCCCAACGCCGGGAAACTCCTCCTTCGTAAGAAAACCCGCCCATCTCGCATCCTTAGGCGGTATACCCTCGGGCCTGAGAACCACCTCCGGGGGTTTAACGGGAGGAACAACCTCCTCGACCGGCTTTTCCTCCACAGGTGGTTTTTTAGCAATTTCGGGCTTCGCCTCAGGGGGCGTTACCTCAGGGGGCTTTACCTCCGGAGGTTTGGCCGGTGGGATTTTCACCTCCTCAAAGGGATAGAACCGAATGGGATTCCCGGGATAAATCCAGTGTGGGTTCGTAATATATTGATTGCTCTGCCAGAGCTTGGGCCAGAGAAAGGGATCGCTGAGGAATTGCCCGGAGAGATCCCAGAGAGTATCCCCCTTCTTAATAATATACACCCCCTCTCTCGGCCCCCCTTTCCCTTGCTGGCCAAGGACGAATGCCGGCCCAAAGAGGATCGAACCCAAGAGGCAAACAACTAATAAAACCGATAAAAAAAAGCTTTTCCTCAATTCCATGTTCCCCTCCTTTACGATCATCTTTCCATAATTATTTAATTATCCAAGTAATTCGCCGTTTGTCAAGCACATTGAAAGTCAACCATGCCCTTAAATATCTTGAACCTTAGGCCCATTGAGGATATATTTGTGGTATCCTTATCCCCATTTCCCAAACCAAATGCTGTTCCAAGACGAAACACTAGGCCATCTCCTTCCGGGTAACCTCAAGATTCTCCAGAAAAAAAGGGGATACCGCTTTTCCATCGATTCCATCTTGCTTGCCCATTTCGTCCGGTTGAAGGAGGGGCAGAAAGCTGTGGATTTGGGAACGGGAAGTGGCGTTATTCCAATTATTCTGGCCACCAAGGTCAAATCGACTGAAATTTGGGGGGTGGAGATTCAGGAAGAGCTTGCGAAGTTGGCCAAGAGGAACGTTGAAATGAACCATCTGCAGGGTCGCGTTCATATTGTGCAAGGTGATGCTAGAGAGCTGGGAGATCGAATGAAATCTGAGGGGTTTGATATCGCCCTGACCAATCCGCCTTATCGAAAAATTCGCTCTGGACGTCTTAACCTCCAAAGGGAAAAGGCCATAGCCCGTCATGAGATCAAAGGATCCCTGACCGATATGACTAAAATTGCCTTCCGCCTACTCCGGCCCAAGGCAAGCTTCTACCTCGTCTATCCGGCGGTGAGGCTCGTAGACCTCATTACCTACCTGAGGAAAAGCCGCCTGGAGCCCAAACGATTGAGGCTCGCCCATCCCAATGTGGGAAAGGGTGCTAAACTGATCCTCATTGAAGCCATCAAGGGAGGTGGGCCAGGACTCGAGATACATCCACCCCTCTTCATACACGACTTGAATGGCCAATACTCCGAGGAAATGCGATCCATTTATTCATCCACAACATAGGCAGACCATTTTCCTGACTTTATGGGAATATTTTTGTTGTTCTCTGATTTCTCTTTCCCCTGCACCTCCCAACTGGAATAGTGGCCGATGGATTGATGGAATGTTGGAATGATGGGGATCAAAAACGAAAAGGCATTACTTTTGGTTCAGGAGCGCTCGCCCTGTGGAGTAGGTTTTCCGCCACTCCACGGGGCAAACTTGAGGATCGCTAAGTTTATCCTGAGGAACGAGGCAGAGGATTCTTGGCCTTCAGCCTCAAGTCCGCTGCATGCGGACACTCCTCCAACCCCTATGGGGGTAATACCTATCCATGAACCAATCATTCCAGTATTCCATTATTCCAATACTCCAGATGAGAGATTCCATCATTCCGTGTGGATGGCATAAGCCCTTTATGCCCATGACCAATGATGTTCTCCAGAAACTCTGAAAACTCCAGCAGCCAAGGTTTGACAACACAGGGCAATTGGGATATCATTTTTCAACTTCGAACAGAATAAAGGTCAAAGTTTTTTTATCGCCGAGGGGTCTGGAACGACGATGCACATCATAATGGATTTAGTAGGCAACGAATTGGCCCAGGTTGAAGATGAATTCAAGAAGAACTTGAAATCCAAGGTCTCCCTCATCTCGAAGATCGGTGAACATTTATTGTTAAGCGGGGGAAAACGTTTTAGGCCCACTATACTCCTTTTATGCGCTAAATTATGCGGTTATAAAGGCAGACGCCAAATCCAAGCCGCCAGTGTAATCGAATTCATTCACACTGCCACCCTGCTCCATGACGATGTAGTCGATGACGCCGAATTGAGACGCGGTAATGCCTCGGCTAACTCCATATGGGGTAGCGAAGCCAGCGTCTTAGTGGGAGATTTTCTCCTCTCAAAATCGTTCTTCCTTATGGTGGACGATGGCGACTTAAAGATTCTGAATACCATCTCCAGGGCAACTACTCAAATGGCAGAAGGGGAAATACAAGAACTCATGAAGGCCAGCGACCTTTCCATTACCGAGGAGGAATACATTTCCATCGTAACGAATAAAACCGCCTCGCTTATTTCAGCGACCTGCCAGATTGGGGCAATTTTGGGTGGTGTTGACGGGAAAAAAGAAGTAGCCCTCGCGAATTTCGGAATGAATCTGGGCGTTGCATTCCAACTGATGGATGACAATTTGGACTATACCTCGACTGAGAAGAGGTTCGGGAAGGAAATCGGCATCGATCTACAGGGAGGAAAGATCACCCTTCCATTAATTCACACCCTTCGTAGCTGTTCACCCTCGGAAAGGGAGAAGGTTGTAAAGATCGTTCTCTCGGAAAATGCAGATGAACGGGCGTTTTTGAGCGTAGCGGATCTCATCAACAGGTACGGGGGGATTGAATATACCCTGGAGAAGGCCAGGGGGTATGTAGCCAAAGCTAAGGGAAACTTGGATTGTTTCCACTCCTCAAGGGAAAAAACAGCCCTTCTGACCATGGCCAATTATGTCGTTGAACGAACTTGGTAGCGATAAAAAGACTGTTTCTTTAAGATGGCTCAAATATGTCTTGCCGTTTCTTGTAGCTATTTTAATCCAATACCCCATAGGTTGTAAAAGAGAGGCTTCTAAGGAAAAGAGACCTCTGGCTCCTGATTTTACCTTGGCCTCCGTCGATGGACGAATCATAACCCTCTCCCAGTTGAAGGGGAAGGTAGTCCTTCTCGATTTCTGGGCAACCTGGTGTGCCCCCTGCCGATTGGCCATACCCCACCTCAACGATCTGTACAAGGCTTATCGGGAAAAGGGCCTGGAAATCATCGGACTGAGTCTGGACAAAGGGAGCCCGGACCGGGTGAGAAGGTTCGCCATCAATATGGGCATCAAATACCCCATCATCATAGCCGATGAGGACGTAGTTAAGAATTACGGCATATCCCCCATCCCGACTACCTATCTCATAGACCGGAGGGGCTCTGTTTCCAATAAATGGGTTGGATTCAGTGAAAATCTCATGAGGAAAATCGCTGCTGAAACCGAAAGGCACTTGTCCAAGCGAAGCGGTTAGCCCCCATCAATTTTCCCCCACAGCTTGATTTCACTCCATCCATTATCGTATTTTTCCATAAAAGGGATCGAGGAGAATATTATGGTCCAAGAACCAAATCGCCGAACATTTCTCAGAACCCTCGGTCTTTCGGCGGCTTCCATTACGCTCTCCCCTCTCGTAGAATCCCTCCTCCCCGGCTCTACTTCGCTAGCACAGAATGTTCCCATTGATTTGGCGGTTGCAGAAGGATCCTCCATCCCTAAAATCACCTCCGCGGTCGTTGATCTGATGGGGGGGATAAAAAAGTTCGTTTCAAGGGGAGATATCGTAGTGATCAAGCCCAATATGGCTTGGGACCGCAAACCGGAGCAGGCCGCTAACACCAATCCACACGTCGTGGCTACATTGGTCTCTCTATGTCTGGACGCGGGGGCGAAGAGGGTGAAGGTCTTCGATCATTCCTGTGATGATCCAAGGAGATGTTACGTTCAAAGCGGTATCGCCCATGCGGCAAGAAAAGCCGGCGCTGAAATTACCTTCGTTGACGACAGAAAATTTAAGGAGATGAATATCGGAGGGGAGGTGCTCAAGACGTGGAAGATCTATACCGAGGTGGTGGAGGCAGACGCGTTGATCAACGTCCCCATCGCCAAACACCACAGTCTAGCTAAACTCTCCATGGCCATGAAGAACTGGATGGGCGCTGTGGGGGGATGGAGAGGAAGGCTCCACTGGAGGTTGAATCAGTGTCTGGCCGATCTCACTTCCTTTTTCAAACCCAGCCTGACCCTGTTGGATGCCGTTCGAATCCTTGTGAACCACGGCCCCCAAGGTGGGCGCCTTGAGGACGTGAAAGGGACGGATATGGTCATCGCGGGAGTAGACCAGATCGCCGTTGACTCCTTCGGGGCTACCCTGTTCGGCATGAAGGGAAGCGATCTTGGGTGTGTGAAGGAAGGCCACGCCCGGGGCTTAGGGCGAATGGACATCGAAAACCTCAAGGTCAAGAGGGTCCATGTTCCAACCCCTTAATGGAATCCGCTGTGGTAAGATATCGCATCATCAGCCAAGCTTTCTTCCTAACAATATTCGTTCTCCTCTTTTTACTGACCAACTACCGGGGACTTGATGAAATTCGGTATCCCGTCCGGATCTTCCTCGAATTCGATCCCTTGATTGCCTTCACCACACTCCTGGCCGCCCATCATCTCCCCACGGTTATGTTCTTTTCTCTCGCCGTCGTGGGATCGGCCCTTGTTTTGGGAAGGGTTTTTTGCGGATGGGTTTGCCCCCTAGGTACGATCCATCATTTCGTCAGTTGGCTCTATCACCGCAAGGAAAAGGATATCCTCCCCCGATCTACCCTCCTTGGCTACCGGATCAAATACTATCTTCTGTTCTTCATCCTTGCCTCATCCGTGTTCACCCTTCAGAGCGTCGGCTTCTTAGACCCCATCTCCCTTTTAATCCGGTCCATGACCCTCTTTGTGGAACCGCTGGTAAACCTGATGGTCCATGCGATTTTTGGTTTCTTCTATGACACCGAGATCCGCTGGATTACGGCACTAACGGAACCCATCTACTCCCTTTTGAAAAATAATTTCCTCTCCTTTAGACAGCCCTATTTCCACCAAGCCCTGTTCATCGGCTTTCTCTTTGTCGCCATCTTGCTGATGAACTTTTACAGAATGCGGTTCTGGTGTTTTTCCCTTTGTCCTCTGGGTGCATTACTTGGGCTGGTTTCCCGGGTAAGCCTTTTGAGGAGATGGATTTCGGAGGCTTGTACCAAGTGCGATATCTGTTTTTCCGGCTGTCAAGCTTTTGCAAGGGGTAATCAAGATAAATGGCTTCGGTCGGAGTGCCTGGTGTGCGGGAATTGCCAAAACCGATGTCCCGAGGAGGCTATCGATTTTGCCCTTTCCCCGTCGGCCGCGTTGACGAAGCCAGGGCTGAATCTCACCAGGAGAAATCTTCTCGTCTCGGCGGCATCTGGTATCATAGCTGTCCCCTTTTTGAGGATGAATTCCAACTACCGAAATCCCAACCCCAAGCTCATTCGGCCTCCTGGGGCCCTGGAAGAAAGGGAGTTCCTGAAACGATGCCTGAAATGTGGGGAGTGCATGAAGGTCTGCCTTACCAATGGCCTCCAACCCACTCTCATGGAGGCCGGCTTGGAGGGAATCTGGTCTCCCATCCTAATCCCCAGGTTGGGATATTGCCAGTTTTATTGCACCCTCTGTGGCCAGGTGTGCCCTTCAGGGGCCATAAAAAAGCTCACGGTGAGCGAAAAGGTTCAAGTGAGGATCGGCCTGGCCTTCATCGACAAGAATCGCTGTCTCCCTTATTCCCAGGGGATTGACTGTATCGTCTGTGAGGAACATTGCCCCACGCCCAAAAAGGCTATCTGGTTTATAGAGAAAAGGGTGAAGGATAGAGGTAGGATTGTTAAAACCGTCAAACAGCCCGTGGTCGACTTAGAACTCTGTACCGGCTGCGGGATTTGTGAAAATAAGTGCCCCG
>Ga0209427_10003552_pt1 | contig 18262 bp, 8 predicted proteins | sample DeeMarSWOR136_30_FD_187465 | JGI IMG/M metagenome (GOLD analysis project Ga0209427, IMG submission 187465) | Marine sediment microbial communities from White Oak River estuary, North Carolina - WOR-1-36_30 (SPAdes) (version 2) | ecosystem: Environmental > Aquatic > Marine > Intertidal zone >...
ATAAAAGCGTTCCCATCCATGATTTACCTTGTCCTGCTTTTCCTCTAACCAGGTTTTACCTCCTTCTATAGCATTCGCATCATACCCAGCAAATGCCGATGAAGAAATTGACAAAACTACACCGATGATTAGAATTGCCTGTTTCATTTTGACTCCTCCTTTCACAAATCCCAAATAACTAAAAACCAGTAACAGAAACGTTCTCTGCTACTGGCCCATCAAAACCTTTCCAGCTTGCCTTTCTTTGCCTAAACCTATCATTCCTCTTCCTTTCCCCCCAACACCAAAGCAATTTAATATATAATAGCAGGGGGAATATCAAACTATTTTTCTACCAAGGAATAAGGTGATTTTCAACGTAATTCTCCCTTTTTTTAATAGGAAAAATCACAGTCCGGATCAAAACCCAGCACATTTTTTCACCGGATTTTCACCGGAGTGGTATAAAAATAGGGCTAACTTTAACAGTAAAAAATGTCGTAAGTCCTTGTAAATAAAGGACTGCGAGCGGCGGGAGTCGAACCCGCATGTCCCTAAGGACACAAGGACCTAAACCTTGCGCGTCTGCCAATTCCGCCACGCTCGCGTTTCGTATATCGTATTGCGTATATCGTATTGTGTATAATGATTATTTCTGTGCTTCAGGCTGCTCCGGTTGGGATATTTTTTCGATACGCTCTTCGGCCTTCTTCAGTATTGCCTGGCATTGCTGAATTAAAGACATTCCTCTTTCATACTGCGTGAGACTGTCCTGCAGGGGTATTTCGCCCAGTTCAATTTTGCCGACAATGCTGGTCAGCTCTTTGATCGCATCTTCGAAGCTCAGCTTACTTATATCATCTTTTTTCTTTTTATCCGGCATTTTCACACACCTAATAATTGCTCTTTTTACTTTTTTGTTACCCTGCTTTCAATGAAATTTTCGTTCGCAAGCTCGGTATTGAGCTGGTCGCCAATTTGCACATCTTCAAGGCGTTTTATTAGTGAGCCTGTTTTTTTGTTGGTGGTAATGCTGTATCCCCGCTGTAAGATGGACTTTGGATTCAAGGCGGCAAGGCGGTTTGTTTGGGCGGTGAGCTGTATTTTGCAGTTGTTAATGATTGTCTTTAGTGCCGCCTTTGCCAGATTTTGCAGATTATTTAGGTCGAGGCTTTTCTTTCTTAACAGTCGATGCGGTTCGATTTGTCTTATTTTCTCAGCGATTGCATACAACGTGTTACGTGTATTAGCCAGCAAATGCTTTACCGAATTTTGGAGCCTGATGCACAACTCGTCGGATTGTTGTTCTGCGCTGTTAAGAAGGAACCTGAGGTGAGATTTTAGTCTTTTTTCGAGATTGTCCAAGTTTTCCAGGACATCCTGCATGTCCGGTACGGCGACGACGCCGGCTTTTGTGGGGGTTGATGCCCTTGCGTCGGCGACCAAATCGGCAATGGTGGTGTCAATTTCGTGGCCTACGGCACTTATGATTGGTATTTTGGAATCGAAAATCGCGCGGGCCAAGACTTCTTCATTGAACGCCCAGAGGTCCTCCATTGAGCCGCCACCCCGGCCGACTATCAGGATGTCGAGTTTGAGAGTTTTGTTTCGTTTATTTGCATCTGTGATTGCGGCCGCGATTTCCAAGGCGGCGCCTTCGCCCTGGACAGGGACCGGATAGAGGAACAGCATAGCAGGGGGCCAGCGGTTGTTAATACTATCCTGTATATCATGTACGGCGGCACCTGATTCGCTGGTTAATATTGCGATTCTTTCGGGATACTCCGGCAAGGGTTTCTTGTGTACCTCGTCGAAGAGGCCCTGTTCCCGGAGACGTTTTACCATTTGTTCAAAGGCCAGTTGAAGCGCTCCGACACCGGCCGGCTGCATTGAATCGGCGTAGAACTGGTACTTGCCGTGTGGGGAATAGACCTCGATGTGGCCTTTTGCGATTACGGCCAGACCGTTTTCCGGCTCGAATTTAATCCTGCTTAGACTGCTCCTCCAGCAGACGGAGGGTAACAGGGCGTTTTCATCTTTGAGTCCGAAATATGCGTGTCCGCTTGCGGCTACGCTCCAGTTTGTAATCTCGCCGGTAACGGTAAGGCGCGGGGGCAGATTATTTTCGAGAATCGCTTTGATTAACGAATTGACCTGGCTGACCGTGTATATTTTTGTTCCGTTTTGCATTTTACTTTTCAAGTCTTAATTTTTATAAAGGCAATTATAAACCCAAGAGCCTGTATCATCAATTTGCAATTTTCGCAAAAGAAAAAGCTGTGAGCAGCGAAGGCCACTCACAGCTTTTTGACTCAAAAGTTCATCCTGTGTTAGCAGATTATGGCTCGGTCCAGAAGTTGTAAGGCCCGGTAATTATCGGGGGTTGGTCGCATACGGGCACAACTGCGTCGGCCTTATTGAAGTACGCCTTTAATATAATCAGGTCAGCGCCAGTCACCCGTTTTCCTAAGAACGGTGCGTGGTTGAGGTCGGCACAAATTCCGTCTGGAACAAGCGCCAAATCCACATTATTCTTATTAAATGCGGCCTTGAAGATAATCAGGTCAGCACCAGTCACAGGTTTCCCAAGGAACAAAGCACCGTTGATATCACCGCGGCATTGCTTTCTGTAGCACCAGCAGTCCGGTTTGCCCCATGCAACCCAGTCGGGATACCCAACAGCGTTTTTGTTGAGACATTCCGGTTCGGTGAACAGCATGAAAGACATATCCTCGCTGTTGCCGGTCTGGTCGTAAAGCTCGTTCCAGAACCACCCGCCAGGAGGATCAAAAGCACCGCTAACGGCATCATCATTGAACACATGTTCATGGTTTGTCCAGCCCCAGGGATAACGAGGTTGCTCTCCTTCGTAGACGGCTACTACGCTGAACCAGTAGATGTTGTTGACATCCTCCTGTAAGAACCACGCATCTTTGGGCAGTTTTACCGAATAACGGAAAACCGGCTCACGCGGTACGCCGATCTGACCATGTGGATGTTTGTCGAAGCCGACCAGTACTTCGTCAAATTCACGTGCCCTGTATTCCCATATTATCTCATTGGGGTGGCTAAACGAAGTCGGCGTTTGTGGTACATCAGTCCAGATGTTGAGCAGGAAGTAATCCGGTTTCTGCGGCCGGATTATCGTCACATCCTCACATGCCTGGTAAGTGTATCCTATATACGAGCCCCACCATACGGCAGCGGTGATGGGTGTTTCTTCCTTACATTTCCAATCGTCAGCGACAAGACTTTGGATCTGAAGCTGCGGCTCAGTCGTTGTGGTAATCTCAAATGCCATATCGAGGCGTCTCTGGGTTTGGGGATGATACATCGGCTTCCATGGACCATTGAAGGGCACGTCCTGACCAACACCAAAGACCGCTACATCCTGGAACTCTTTGGTCGAAGTCTTCCATCCGAACCTGGTGGACTGAGTTGCGCTGAGCGGCCGTGCCTGGACATCGAGCCAGTAGATAACCGGTTTATCAGGCGAGCCTTCCTGTTTGAATGCTTCAGCCGGATCGATATAAAAGTCGTACCTGAAGGCCCTGTTGTGATTGTCCGGGAACCACCGGTCGGCGCAGGGATTGTAGTAGCCCTGACGGTAGGCCTGTACCTCTTCGACAGCAAACTCTCCGGGTCGGAAAGTCCGCCACCATCTGGCAGGACCGGGCATGCTCCAATTGTCGGGATCACCTGGGTCAGGATCAGGAATATCATCGTGAATGCTCAGTGTAATTTCGACATTCCTTGGGTTTCCGTCAGGCATCTCGTCATTGAACCATGAAGCCCAGATGTGGATGTCTGTAATCGGACCGGTCGTAGTGCAAAGGAAGTCATCGGCAAGAATCTGTGCTGATGTGGTTGTACCATCATTTGTCGCATCTACGTCGATACCTTGAGGGTCAAGTGGCTGTAAAAACTTACTCACAGTTTGTGGTGGCACTACTATTCCCATCGACAGTACATCCTCGTAGTGCGGCCAGTGTTGCAGACCTGTAAATGGCTGTTCCCACTTGATATAGCAGGGATCAGTATCAAGTTCAAAGGCCATATCGTAGCTTTCGCCCTGATATTCAATCGGCCTGATTATATCCGGTGTAAGGATATCACCAGGTTGAATTTGCGGGTCAGGATTGAAGGTTACGGCATCATCCATCCAGTGCCAGGGGCGCGTTTTCCAGCCCCATATATGTGGAACCTGGATGTTACCGGGATAAACGGCTACAATGCTTATCCAGAAGATATTATCCTTTGTTCGGTCGATAAACTCATTCTGCCAGAATATCTCATGCGGTTGTAAATCCACGTAATACTGGAAGCAGGTGTCCTGTGGTAAGTCGGGATTGAGCGGGAACTCGTCTCGACCAACCAGCTCTTCCTGCACCCGTCCAGCGGGCACTCGAATGTACCAGAGCAGTTCTTCAGGGTAACTGTAATCAGCAACAGTGCCGGCAGGGACATTGCTCCAGAAGCCGATAAGCCAGGAATTTGGAAACGGCTCAGGCGGTTCAGGTTTATCCCAGCCAACGTAGGAACCCCACCAGTGCACCGAAGTTACGGGCATGCTGCCTAAGCAGCGATAATCGTCCGCAACGGCCTTCATGATGACAGGTGCTCCGGGAGGCTGGTCTACATAAGACATTTCGTCCCAGCCACAATATACCGGTAGAGTCGGCTCGGTTGTTGGCAAGGCTGTCAATCCTGAGATGCCATTGAAGCCAATCGGCCCAACGAGGGTCGCTGCGCCAGTTCCGGGATCCAGCGTATAGAGAGCGTACGTGTTCGGATCACCCGGATACCTGAGGGCTGCGAAGAGAGTTCCATCCGGAGCAAAAGTCAAACCGGCAACAGAGCCTATGGCTACGACGCCCGTGTCTCCCACCAAAGATGGGACACCGGTTGCCTGATCAATTGTATATAGCTTATGCGTGGTGGTGCTGCCCATGCTCTGATCCAGGGCGTAAAGGATATCAGTTCCGTCGAAGTCAAGTCCGTCCATGCTGGGTTGGAACTGCGCAATATGTGTCGAACTCGGAATCGATAAGTCGAAACTCCAAAGGTCACCAACCTGGCCTAAAGCAGATGTAAGAAAGCCGATGCCGTCACTACGGAAAGCAAGCCCGCCTTCTCCGGTGATGCCCGGCGGATTGATGGCAATCTTGGACATTGTGTTGCCAGTTGCCGGGTCGAGCCGAACTATGCTGTTGCCATCATGCAGATCGAAAGTATAAAGTTCCGTACCTCGATCCGAAAGCCCAAACGGTGTCAAAGTAGTCATATTTCCGATAAGTGAGCCGGCACCTGTACCGGGATCGATTGAAAGCAACTGATCGACAGCTTGAAAAGTCGTTGCATACAGTTTGTAACCTGCCACGCCCCCGCCCGAATTGATCGGGATAGGTGGCTGAGACCATTTTAAGTGCTCAACGGGCGGTTTGGGATCAATTTTGACAGCGTAGTCCTCAACTTCACCATCCATCGCCAATCCTGTAAAAGAGAGGCCACCGGTGCTGCTGAAGCGGAACCTGGCGATTCTCTTAGTATTAGGTATTGCAGTAGGTGGAACCGTGAACGTTAGCGAGTTACGGCCGGCATTCAGTGCGACGGAATTGAAAACATGTTCACCCATCCAGCTTCCGTTACCGTTCCAGTCGATCCATGCATTCAGCACACCGGCTGCCGAAGCTATTACATCAACCGTTGCCGGATGACCGGGTATTATGGGGCTGGTGAACATAACTCCGTCCTCATCATCGTTGCCGTCATTGTCATCGCCGGTTGCCGTTGCGTTGGGTTGTCCGTCCGGTTCCGGATCGAGTGAGGTATGGTAGTCCAGCCTGACCCTGCGGTTCATTTCGAACGCCAGAGGAATAGACGAGTTGTCCGATGAGTAGACATGCCACTCGTTCATGCTGGTGCTTGCCGGTGGGATGTTGAAGTCCCCGATGGCCGTCCAAAAGCCGTCGAGGGAACCGACTGCAAAGCCGTCCGTGCAGCATGGACTCCAGCCGTGTCGGCTGTCGATAATCGTTCCACCGCCGCTGATGGTCATACCCTCATTCGGATCATCACCCTGCAACACGGCGACCGTATCGCCGAAAATCTCCCAGTGCATCCTGCTTGTACCACCACTTGTATCATTCGGTATGTCGTGCACGACGAATAGTGACAGACCGTCACTCGCTCGTACAAGAAACAGGTGAGAACGATCGGGGGTTAGGGGTGGCTCCGGCCCATTGAATGACGCCCCGTTTGGTGTTCCGTATTGATAATACGCGGCAGTTGTCAGACTTGTTACATAGGGGTCTACGTAACCAAGAATATTGTTATCGAAATCGCCTGCCCCTGGAGCTGATTCCTGTGAGACGCGGACCGGTGCACCAAGACAGAAACCGGGTACAACGATATGTCGGGCACCATCATTTGCCAGGAGGGTCGGATAGGGCCGGTCCGGTGCATCACCAAAATCCAAATCTACAGGCTCGCCTGTAATAACAAAGGCCAGGTCTATTGAATCACCGGTTTCCGGGTCACGTAACTCATAGTAATCGGTCGAGTCCGGCAGATGGAAGACGGCGTCGTCTTCGAAATGTTTACTCCTCGATGTCTTCCAGCCAAGTTCCACAACTTCCCCCTGCTGATTAGTCGCCCTGACCTGCAGGTCCAGCCAGTAGATTTTGCCGGCCTCTTGCAGGAAGGGGTCCGGGATTTTAGTGATGTTGGCCTGCCATATTCGATAGTGGTCCTGATAAATAATAACCGGAGGAACCTGACCCGGGTCATACCAGCCCTGAGGACCTTCTTCAGGCCAGAGGCGAACAGTAAAGTCTCCGGCCTGGAAGACTCGCTCCCAAAGTAACTTTCCAGGCTGACTGTAGTCGGGATTTGTCTTCCTGTCATCCAGGTATATTCTGGCATAGATGGCATCGACCTTGAACTCTGCATCCTTTCTTGCTGAGAACCAGAAGTGGATGTCCGAGACCCATCCAGTCTCCGTGCAGCCCCAGTCATCCGCCAGTTCCAGGTCTGTGAAGTCCACATCCCAGCCCTGGAGGTCCGGTAACTGCGGGTAGTGCATCTTGTGGGGGTCATCGTAGTTCCAGTCGGCCATAGTGACAAGTGCAGAGCCGACCAGAAGAACAAGCGCACAAACAAATGATAATTTTAACTTCTTACTTTTCATAATTAGATCCTCCAAAAAGTGTGAAAAAAATTCCAGCAAGCGTGTTTGAAATCCGCCTTTTTGATATTTGAATAAAATATTTTTGTCGGGCAGAAAAGCTGAACAGATACAACATTGTCACGGCTCCTCACAGAAGCATAATCTTCAAGTTAGTATATTATCAAGTTGACAAGATGAAGTCAAGAAAAATGTGGGATTATCAGAACTTTTTGTGGCTATGCAGCAATTCTGTAAGTTATTTTAACACAAGCGGATACAAAAGAATCTGTCGTCTGTTTTGATTCTGGCTAAAGCTGTTCAAAAGAAAAAGCTGTGAGCGGCGGGTTCCACTCACAGCTTTTTGACTAAAAAGTTCATCCTGTGTCAGCGTATTATGGTTTCGTCCAGAAGTTGTAAGGCCCGGTAATTATCGGGGGCTGGTCACATACCGGCACAACTGAGTCGGCCTTATTGAAGTACGCCTTGAATATAATCAGGTCAGCCCCAGTCACCCGTTTGCCTAAGAACGTTGTGTGGTTTAGGTCAGCACAAATTCCGTTTGGAACAAGCGCCAAGTCCGCATCAGTCTTATTAAATGCGGCCTTGAATATAATCAGGTCAGCCCCAGTGACCGGTTTACCGAGGAACGGCTTACCATTGATATCACCGCGACACTGCTTTGTGTAGCACCAGCAGTCCGGCTTGCCCCATGCGACCCAGTCGCTGTATTCTAATGGACCGGCATTGCCACCAATGAGACATTCCGGTTCGGTGAAGAGCATGAAAGACATATCCTGGCTGTTTTCAAGCTGGTCAAACAGCTCTTCCCAGGTCCACATGCCTACAGCCGTGTCAAGATAGCCGGCGACGGCATCGTCGTTGAACACGTGCGGGTGATTCGTCCAGCCCCAATCATATAAAGGATCGGTGCCGGCTTCGTATACGGCGACAACGCTGAACCAATAGATATTGTTGACGTCTTCCTGCATGAACCAGTTCTCCTTGGGAATCCTCACCGAGTAGCGGAAAACAGGCTCGCGTGCACGTGTAGTACCAGGTGTTGCGTGGGGGTGCTTGTCATAGCCGACGAGTACCTCGTCATAGTCGTAGGCTTTGTACTTCCAGAGCGGGTCCGGTCCTTTGGGATGGCTGAATGGAGCCTGGGTACTGTGGCCTGCCGGCACATCACCCCAGATAGTCAGCAGGAAGTAGTCGGGCTTGACCGGCAGTGGCATGGACTGGCCGTGACAGGGCTTGTACTGGTAGCCGATATATGAGCCCCACCAAACAGCATCCGTCACAGGAGTTTCTTTCTTACATTTCCAATCGTCAGCAACAAGACGGTGTATAACAAGCTCGGTTGTAACTACATTGGATGTAAGCTCGAATGCCAGGTCTATTGACTGTCCGGCTAAAGGATGTTCCGTTGGATAAATGAGCTCTCTCCAATCAGTACCATTATACGTCTCAACATCTGCGACCCAGACTGCATCATCATTGAAATGTCCATCGTCGATATCCCGTGTTTTCCAGCCAAATCTTGCTTCGGGATTCTGTGTCAGCGGCCTTGCCTGAACATCCAGCCAGTAAATTATCGGATTGTCAGGTGAGCCCTCCTGTGGGAATGGTTGGGTCGGGTAGAAGCTGTACTTGTAAACTCCCGTGTGATCGTGGTGGAAATATTGGCCGGCACAAGGTACGTAGTAGCTCTCCGGAGCCGTTGTCGGAAGCTTCTCAACGATAAAGTCACCGGAAGCGAAGTCCTCCGACCACAGCATATCTCCGGGTATGCTCCAAGTGTGGGGATTACGCGGGTCACCGACCGGGAGGTCTTCGTGGATGCTCAGCGTGAAATTCACCGCGCCCGGAACTAAGATGTCGTAGCCCGGCAGATTGTCACCCATCCACGAGCCGTAGACATGAATGTCGTCAATCGTTTCGGCTGTGGTGCATTCGAAGTCGTCGGCAAGAAGCTGCGGATCGTAAGGCGGTGGATCAAACTGAGGGGCATGGGTTGCATCCACATCGACACCATTGTCGGTGAGGTCCGGCATTTGGGCCCACTTTGTCACGTTCTCAGTGGTTGTCACGACTGTGGCCATGGATTTTTCATCCTCGTAGTGCGGCCACCTGCGTATACCGATGAATGGCTGCTCCCACTTGATGTAGTTGGGATCTGTGTCAAGCTCAAAGGCCACGTCGAAGCTCTCGAAATAGAGAGGATCTTTAATAGGGGTCATCGTTTCCGGATCCACTATCATACCCGTATCAAGCGGTCCCTCAAACGGGAAGGTCACGGCATCATCCATCCAGTGCCATGGTCGTGTCTTCCAGCCCCAGGGGAATTCCGGGTCGGTTCCGACGGCCGAGTCGTAAACGGCCACGATACTGAGCCAGAAGATATCATCAGTGGTATCATCGAGATAGTCTCCCTGCCAGAAGTACTCGTCGGGATTCAGATGCAAAGTATACTGGAAGGCGACATCGTTAGGATAGTAATTGTGGTAGAAATCTGTGCCTACCTCTTCAACCTCGACCAGATCTGCAGGGACTTCAAGCTGCCAGAGCAGTTTCTCCGGATGGCTGTAAGGGACATCGCCTGTAATCACAAATGCCAGGTCGAGCGAATTCCCTGAGATCGGATCGTTCCATGGTGCCCAAGGGATGGTAAACGCTTGGTATATGGCGTCATCCATGAATTGGTCGGAACGTGATGTTTTCCAACCGATGTGGGTGCCCACTGGGTCGCGGATAGTAATGGACAGGGCCAACCAGTAAATCTTGCCTTGCTCCTGATAGAATGGCTGTGGGATGTCGACGATGTTGCACTGGTAGATATCATTGTGGTCGGGCTTCTGCCAGTTGCTTCCAGGCATAATGAATCCCTGGTCACCTTGTCCCCACAAGCGGGTGCTGAATTGACCGGCTAAGAATTCCCGCTCCCATTGTACATTGCGCGGGACACTGTAACCATAAGGATTGGCCGGGTCAGTTGCAGGCAGGTCGTCGTAAATTTCCACTCTGATTCTGTCAATTATTCCTACCTGATCACCTAACCAGGAATACCAGAAGTGGACATCGGTTACCGGACCGCTCTCCGAGCATCTCCAGTCGTCGGCTGACATATTCGCAAAGGTGATATCCAAATCCCAGCCATTAGGGTCAGGAAGTTGCGGATAGTGCATCTTATGCGGATCGCCAATATCCCACTCACCGTCAGGGGCGGGAACGTTGGTCCAGAAACCAAACTTCCATGAAGTCGGCAGTTGAGGTGGTATCATTCCGGATTGGGTCATACCGTAATAGGAACCCCACCAGTGGATGCTGGTTACGGGCATGCTGCCGAGACAGCGATAATCGTCGGCAACGATTCTCATGGTATCACTCGTGCCGGCGATAGGTGTCGCATAGGAGGGTTGATCCCAGCCGGAATATTCCGGTATTTCGCTGTTCGGGTCAACCTCGATAGGCGGCTGAGACCATTTCAGATGCGGCACCGGTTTCTTAGGCGGTATTTCCTTGGTAGTGAGTTCGAATGCCATGTCCCAGGAATCGTTCTCATCTGGCCACCAGATTGATTCGCCGAACATAAACATGCTGCCCAATATGGGATCGGTGGGATTGTTGATTCGAACCGCATCATCCGGGGCCGGTGAGTCCGGGTTATGTCGTCTTGTCTTCCAGCCCCACGGGTAATATGGTGTCGTTCCGGTAGGATACCGTGCGGCGATACTAATCCAATAGATGTTGCCGCCGGGTTTCTGGTAGAACCATTGGTCCTCGGGTAAATCCTGCTCGAATTTGAAGCATGCCTCCGGAGGCGCGTTTGGATCGCGCGGGTCAATGTCCCATCCAACAAACTTGGAAGTGAAGTTGTTGCATACAGTTTCCCAGATGACAACGCCCGGATGGCTGAAGCGTTCGTCGGCTCCGGCGGGGACATCGGTCCATATAGCGATATGGAACGAATCCGGTATTTCAGGAGGGTTGTCCTCACAAGACCATCCGAGGAAGGAACCCCACCAGTGAACGTCGGTTACCGGATTGTCGGTATCGCAGAACCAATCGTCAGCAACAATCTGATTCCAGTAATAGACCGAAAGCTCGTTCCAGCCATCGAAAGCCTTGGGATCATACTTCTCGGGTTTCTGTGACCATTTGACATAGTTCTGTGATAATCCGGTGCTGGTAATTGCAAAGGCCATGTTACTGTTAAGATCTGTTGGCCATTGGATAGGTTGCCATGGGGTTAGGGGCGTGGGTCCGGTCCTGGTTACTGCGGGGCATAGTATGGGTGTTACACTTCGACTTGATTCCTGCCATCGCCATATAGCGGGATCCAGCGGATCCACCGCAAGGGCGATAATGTCGAGCCAATACTTATTTCCAAGCTCTTGTGGGAATGGAACTTCCATGTCGTACTCGTAGAGGTATATTGGGCTTCCATCACTGTTCACCATGGCTGTGGGGATCTCGGAGACTCCCCCAGGCCCAAGTGGAACATCCAACTCCCAGGCTGCTCCGGCTTCGGGCAGGCAGGGAGCTAACGGGACCGGATTGTGAATGCTGAGGTGGAAGGCGCGTATACCGGAGCCTCTCTTTTCCTGTCCGAACGCGTCCAGTTCATAGTTACCCCACCAGTGCAGGTCTGTTACTTCCCCGCCCTGACACTGCCAGTCGTCGGCTATGTTGATATACGAGTAGCCGCCTGTCATGGTCTGAGAGTCATGGCAGTGGAGGCCTGAGTACCGCTGGTTCGGGTCCTGTATCCACTTATTAACAGTTGTAATCTTTTTTGCTGTCAGTTCAAATGCCATGTCCCATGATTGGGTTTCATCCGGCCAATAAATCGGTTTGCCTTCCACAAACCTATCACCGATTTGAGGCGTTGTTGGTCTTCGTATCTTTACGGCGTCATCGTTGAAAAATCGCCGACGTGTCTTCCAGCCCCACTGGTTTTCGGTAGTGGTGCCGGCAGGGTACTTGGCTGCAATACTAATCCAGTATACGGATGGTGTCCCATCCGGATTAGTACGCTGGTAGAAGTATTCCGGTTGGATCAAAACCTGTTCGTAGTAGAAGCAGGCTTCAAAGCAATTTGTTCGCGGGTCATAGTCCCATCCGACGAATTTGGTTGAGAAGTGGTTGCAGGTGACTTCCCAGACGACTTCATTGGGATGACTGAATGTATTCGGATCATCGGGGGATGGATCCGGGATATCATTCCAGATGGCAATATGGAAGCTTGTCGGGCTCTGGTCGGCTGGCGGGTAGTCGGAATTATTCCAGCCCTTGAAAGAGCCCCACCAGTGGATATCGGTGACAGGGTCATCGTTATCACAACGCCAGTCATCCGCCACAATATGGTTGCCATCATATATTGAAATCTCGTTCCAACCATAATAGAGATTATCAGTCTCGGTCGGTTTGGGCGGCTGGCTCCATTTGATTCTTTTTTCCAATGCCGCGGCACCCATCGTTGCCACATCAGTTCCAGAGGTACCGGCGGCTGCGCCCAGGTCGTTTACACGGATGTGGTGTGTAATGTGCCCCAGGTCTTTGACAATGATTAAGGCGTTCTGTGGTACCATTGATCCCATGTCAAGTCTGGCAACGAGGATGCCGTCTACAAGGACATCAGCGAGACCATCATTATCATCGCCATGGAGATGAATGGAAACCGCGGTGCTGGGTACGGTCGATGATGTCCAGATGGAATGGCCGGACATACGCATCCAAATCTCGTTGAAGTAGCCGTCAATAGTGCACGGATCGCTAACACTCCAGTCGTCGTACCACCTTGGGGGGCCGGCATCGTAATCGGCATCCATCCATTCTATGACGGCATACTCTTTGATCATTTCCGTTCCGGCCAATGGGTTCTCGAATTCGAGGCTGCCGTAGGGCTCGCCCAGATAGATGTTGGTGTTGGCCGACTGGTATAGGATTGTAACAGCCTCAGCAGGTGAAGCCGTAAGGGCGGCAATCCCACTGACAACAAAACATAAAATCAATAATTTCATAGTTCTCATGATTAAAACCTCCAAAAAAGATACGATTTTATGACTTTTTCTGCGGCATCGGCCGCACATTGTATGTTTGTTTGCGAAGTGATATATTCTTTCGGGGACAGAAAATCGAAATGCCGGGCGCAATGAAACTACCATGTTACCACTCCTCGTTAAAATAAATAACACTTTATCAATTCTAACGAGTTATCAAAAAAAGTCAAGAAAAATTATGGGACCATAAGGAATTTTTGTGATTTCTAAAACTTAATGCAAAGTATAGCCTTATATGTGTTTTAATTTGGTTTTTCCATGTTTTAATCTGGGGTAATTTCTTGTTTTTTCGAAAAGTGACTTAACCAGACCAAGCAAGTTTATTTTATTTTTTTCGGCTTTTTTTGAAAAAAAACTCCAAACTTAAGTTTGCTGTTCCAAACACCCTATTTTAACAATTTTGGCTCCTATAATAACGATAAACATGATACTGATAACGGCACGAAATCAAGGATTTGAGTGGGTACTGCTCACAGCCTGTGTGTTGCAGGTCAAATTTTTTGTGTTTTATTCTATTTTTGCCCGGTAAGTGACATGGGAACAAAGCCTGACGCGGCTATTTAACTAACACGGCCCAGTATCCTTGAGAGGGACACTGTAACGTTAGTTTGTCCCTGAGTTCGGCGCTTTTAGCGTCCAACCACCGAGACTTCATAATGTCCAGCCATCTTACTGCAGGTGTTTTTTTTAGTTTGCTGATATCGAGAGTGACTTCACCGCCATCGGGGAAATAGAGAGCATATTCGACACCCGGATTTGCCAGACAGTAAGCTTCGTTTGATTTTCTGTTCGAAAGTAAATCGTTATTAGGTGAACATGTGAAGATATCCATATTGTTTGTCAGCAGCCTCATGCTCCTGATGTTTGCCTGCGCCTTTGTACCCAGCCCCAGACCCGAAGCCGGACGGTGGAACCTTGCCGAAGCCAAACCGCCGAAGATATTACGCCAGAACCGCTCCATACCGTCACGGTCATTGCCGAATCGCCCGGTGTCAGCGCCATAGATTTTTACGTTGTTCAGCGGGCGAACGTTATCAGCTATTCGTGCTCGCTGGCGCTGTGCATTGTCCCAGTGCTGTTGTCCCTTTTGGTGGTTGTTTTGGGAGATGTCCACAAACGAATATATTTCCGGGTGGTCAAAGGTGGCGTTATGCATCGCATCAGCCAGGTCCCACTTGTCCCACATTTCCGTGGTGTTGACGAGCACGCCGGCGGCTTTCGCCTTTGTCTTGATATATTGCGACCAGTACTTACCCCATTCGGGTGTCACCGAAGTTTCATTGTCCATACAGTAGAGGACGTTGCCATACTTCAAGGAGTATGACAGTATTTTATCAACAAACCGCTGCTGGTATTTGAGAACGATTTTCTGGTTTCTTTCCGTAGGTACGGACCAGAAGAAATTATTCTCACACTGGATGGGGTGGCTGTTGACCTGTACGGGGAGTTGGGTTTGCTTAGCTGTGTAGTTGATATTATTTTTCGGATTGAAAGGATTGACTTCCCAATGGTCTCTATAATAGTCGAAGGTTGCCCAGATTTCAATTTGGATAATGATGTCGCGCTGCTGGGTCAATTTGAGCATATTCTCGAAGCGTTTCCAGTATTCTTCGTTCCACTGATTGAGATCATATTTTCCATTGTCGAGTTTTCTGAAAGGCTTAACTTCAAAGCCTTTGTCGTTTCGCGAACTCATTGTATTTCGGATGTAGTTGCCTCCCACGGACTTGAGAAGGTCGAGATGGTCCTTCAGGTCTGGAATTTGAAAGAGATTGTCGTCGGCGGTTCCTCCCAGCAAAAGTACCGGTTTGCCGTCATACTGCCAGTAAGCGGGATTTTTCCCATAAATTTCTATTTTCTTTTTCGGTTCCGTCAGGGCCTTGGCCGAAAAAGGACACGGCGTTAAGACTGCAAATACAATAAGCAAAAGTTTTAATCCTGTCTTACAACTTCCCATAATATCTCCTTGCAATAACCAGTATGACAATAATATGTGTTTTTTTACTCTTTGGATTATATATCCACATCCGTCAATTATCAATTCACAATCCGGGGATTAGAAATTCGTTGTTCGAGACTCTGTGAATTATCTTGATTTGGCGTCCATACTTTGGTACAATAATGTCATTATAAGTAACTTAATGGAGGAAGGGAAAATTAATCCCTGGCTCGAAACAATTGGTGTCATATTCATTGCTTTGCTGGGTGTCCTTTTGGGCAGGTTGTCTTCATGCTTTCGCAAGCACTATTGGGCATGTAGCTATTTAGTGCCCACTATACTCATCGTGATGCTGGTCCTGACCAGGTTCAGTAATACACTGTTCTTTACCCCTCCATTTTCCTGGGTCACGGCGGGGCGGACAAGGTTTATCGTTTTAGCTTTTGCCGTTACAATGGGTCTGACCGCTCCGCTGTCACGTTTGCCTCGCAGGTGCGAGAAGCTCATAGTCGGGATTCTGATGTCAGTAGTTGTGGTCTGGTTTTCGGTTATGCCCTTTCTTTTTCCGGCTTTGCTTAAGGACGCCCTTTCGAATCTCACAACATCTGTAGATTCGAACGGTATTTGCTTTCAGAGTACGGATTATACCTGCGGCCCGGCTGCGGCGGTTACTGCCCTTGGAAAGTTAGGCTTATCGGCCAATGAGGGAGAATTGGCTGTGCTTTCTTATACCAGCCCTATCGTGGGTACTCTGCCAACCTGTCTAAGCTCGGCTCTTCAGCAACGCTATGGTACGGAAGGCCTGAAATGTCAATACCGCTACTTTGACTCGATTACTCAACTAAAGAATGCAGGCATTACGTTAGCTGTGGTCAGAGATGGCTTTATGAACAGCCATTGTGTTGCTATCCTTGATGTCTCGGACTTTATGGTTACCATTGCAGACCCGGTTGTGGGCAGAACGTTAATGTCGCGCGAGCAGTTCGAGAAGGTCTGGCGATTTTCCGGCATTGTGCTAAAGAGAGACTCCACGTAGAGCCCCCGTTACATAATGTTGCAATTCAGTTGTATCTTTTCAGCACGAAAACAGAAAACTTAGTATTTACAGATACCCGGATTGTATCTGTTAAACATTTGCCCTCAGCGACAGGATTACCGAAGACATTCTGAGGGTCTAACAGTTGATATCTTTCTCCCTTTTTGAGATAAGGTCTTACCGTGATTTTTACGCTTTCGGCCTTGTCCCAATTGTAAATCACCAGATGAGCGCGATGTTTGTCGAAACGATTGGGCAGAAGAACGGTCTTTACACTTGACGGTGGCTCCTGACCTCTTTTTATGACAAGGTTACCTTCATTCACGACCTTTTTGTAGCGGTTGATTTCCAGGTTGCCATTTACTATTGTGTTGTCTCGAATTTCACAGTTTTCGTTGTGTGGTGCGTTGTAACCAATTCTCATATTGATGCCGTACAGGAAGTTTTTGAATACACGGATGTTCCTGCTTGGCCTTCCGCCTCCAATAAGAAATGGGCCTTTATCATAGCAGATATTCTCTTCGACAAGGAAGTTATCTACATAGGCGCGTTCGGAGCCGTAGGCGTGCATGGTATATGAGCCGTCGTATCGACAACTCATTATGCAATTTGAAATTGCTTTAACGCCTTCCTCATTTTGAGTGTAGATACAATGGCCGTGGCCGCGGTCGGTACCCAGCCAGCCATTATTGTAGATTATGCAGCCGTAGATTTCGGGATTGATTTCACCTTTCCAGCAACTGATGCCCTGACAGCAATCGTGGATAATCAGGTTAATGTATTTGCAGTTGTTTCCGCCGTACATGTGAAGGCCGCCCCAGGGTTTTTTCAGGTCCTTTGGGTGTGAGCCGGGGCTAATGGGCTTTTCGGGTACCGGTTCTGAGACGAAAATCTCCAGGTCGTGAATCCATACATGAGCGGAAGGACTTTGCACCGAAAGGCCGCCGTCTATCCTAACTCGCTTGCCGGGTAATGGGCGGATATGAATAGGCTTCCCTGCCATACCTACGAGACGAATTTCGAATAGCTCTTTGGGACGCCGCTTATAAGTGCCTTCGAGCAGATAAATCGTGTCGCCGGCAGCAACTTTTTGCTTTCCATCAAGTGCAGAGGCAATATCCCAGGGCGATTCCTGCGTTCCTGCATTCTCCGCTTTGCCATCCGGCCCAATATACCATTGCCCTGCTGCGCATCGACCGGCTGCGAGCAGGAGCAACAGAAACGATACATACGGTCTTTTAATCATCGCGTCCTGCATTCCTTTGGCGGCGTTCGTATTCTTCTTTTAGATACTCCATAACAATCTCATGGAGACCTTCACACTGATAAAAGCCGGGCCTGCCGCCTCTTGAGTTGTCAAAAGGACCCGGCTCAATACCCTCCAGATGTGTGGAATCCCAACGTTCAATATTACCACAATACAGTTTCAAAACCGCCAGTGGTGTGGTCGAGTCCGTTCGCGAATAGAACTTGATCTTTTGCACGCCGCAGAACGAGTATCGTCCATACAGCCTGGCTCGCTTAATAGAACGCCAGATTTTGCGAATAACATCTTTATCTGTGACAGCGACACTTGCGTTGTAGCCATAGTCGCCCTCTGAGCCCTGGAAGATGAGCTTTCTAATTGTCGAGGGTCGGGCACCTCTTGAATTCAACTCTTTGACCAGCTGGTTCGTAGAGCAGCCTGAAATAAGCGAAACAAACATCAACAAAACCAGATTCTTCACTGCAACTCCTCTGAAACTTAGGAACGAAGAGCACTTATTCGATTCGTTTTGTATAAAGACAAATATACAGAGTATCTTAATAGCCAGTCAAGTATTAATGATCCGGCTTGCTGTCTAAAATGAAATATAGTTTCAATCATGTTCAATTATCAGTTAGCTTCGATAGTTCCTGCTTGATTTGTTCATATAAAACATCTTTCCATTCGGGCAATGGATACGTTACTTTAGGCAAGGCCTTCTTTCGAAAGTCAACAGGACTCAGTACTACAGTAACCTTGTCAATGCCGGTTTCGGCAGCCAGAATAAAGAGGTCTTCAGCAGCCTGGTCTCCCATGGCAAGGCACCCAATAG
>Ga0209427_10003553_pt1 | contig 18260 bp, 14 predicted proteins | sample DeeMarSWOR136_30_FD_187465 | JGI IMG/M metagenome (GOLD analysis project Ga0209427, IMG submission 187465) | Marine sediment microbial communities from White Oak River estuary, North Carolina - WOR-1-36_30 (SPAdes) (version 2) | ecosystem: Environmental > Aquatic > Marine > Intertidal zone >...
CTTTCTTAATTACTTTTATAACAATGAATAGTGGATAAGGGTAATATTGCTGTTTGGCAAGCTATTTGCTCTTGTATAAACGAAGAAGCGCTTCTATAATACAAAAGAAAGGAAGGGAATTATGAGAAAAAAAATAATCAGAAGGGTGTGGGTTATGGCTGTGCCTCTGTTATTGCTGTGCAGTCTGTTCCTGTTCATGGGTGCAGGGAAAGAGGAGTCGGCGACAGGAGAGAAAATCGGTGCGAAGTTTGATATAGAGTTCGCTGTTGTGCCGAAATCTCTCGATAACCCTGTATTTTTTGCAACCAAGGCAGGGGCAGAGGTGGCTGCTGAAGAGCTCGGTATTAAACTGATCTATACCGGTCCAGTTGCTGATGAGTCTTCCGAGGCGGCACGAATCGTTGAGGACCTTATAAACAGAGGTGTGGACGGAATCGCAGTGTCAGTCAGTAATGCGGAATCAATGACACCGATTATAAAGCAGGCATATGACAAGAACATTCCGGTCATTACATGGGATTCTGACGCGCCGACCTCAAAGAGAGGCATCTACTACGGCTCACCGAACTTTGAAATTGGAGAGCTGGTGGCAAATTACCTCGCGGAAGCTCTCGGAGGAAAGGGAAAAGTGGCAATTTTTCAAGTCCTCGTGGGACATCCCAATCTGGATGAGCGGTATGAGGGTATGATAGCGACATTTAAAAAGTATCCGAATATAGAAGTTGTCCAGAGGTTCACCACAACAGCGATAGAAATTGTGCTGGCTGTGGATGCGGTAGAGAGCTACATTGCGGCGCATCCTGAGATCAGCGGGCTCGCGACAACCACTGGGTTTCCCTGGTGGGGCAATATCGGGTCCATGCCGTCGGTGGTGGATAGAGTGAAGAAAGGCTCACTCAAATGCGTCGGCGTTGATCCATTGCCTGCGGCCATTGAGTATGTGGAAAAAGATATTCTCTATGCCTGTATTGGACAGAGGTTCTACGAAATGGGCTACGGTGGGGTAAGGCTCTTGGCCTCACTCGCAGTAAGCGAGCCATTGTATAAATTTCTCACAGAGCACCCCCTCATTATGAGCTCCGGACTCGATGTAGTGACCAAGGATGGCAGGGGCGATACGATCAGTTCTGCTGATTACAAGAAACTGTGGGCCGAGTGGGAAAGAAAAAAGTAGGGTTCTTTTTACCAGACGAAGCAAGAAGCTACCAGACCCATGATTGCGGGTCTGGTAGTTCTTGTTTTTTCTTATGACACTGAATACAATCGAGATAGCGATGGATATATGGAATCATTAATTGAATTTAAAAATATCTCAAAGAGCTTTCCAGGAGTTCAGGCTCTTGCGGATGTCTCTATATCTGTGGAAAGGAATTCTATTCATGCCCTTGTCGGTGAGAATGGAGCGGGAAAGACAACCTTCATCAATATATGCGGGGGTATAGAAACTAAAGATTCCGGGGATATCTTCTGGAAAGGTAGAATGGTTTCGATAAGAAACGCTCGTGATGCAAAAGAGCTCGGGATATCCGTTGTCCACCAGCACTTTCCGCAGTGTCTGAATCTGACGGTCGCTCAGAACATATTCATGTCTGAGTTCTCTGAAACAACTGTGGGGTTTCTCAACTGGAATACGATCAATAAAAGGGCGTATGATCTCCTGAGCGATTTCGGTGTCGATCTCAATCCTGCAATGCCGCTGAGGAAGCTCACAATAGCACAGAGGCAAGTGGTAGAGATATGTAAGGCACTTGCGATGGATGTCGACCTGATCATCATGGACGAGCCAACATCCGCGTTGCCACTCAAGGAGCTCCACAGCTTTTTCGAGATCATTACGAGGCTGAAGAAGAGTGGGATGACGATCATCTACGTCTCCCACAAGCTGGATGAGATATTCAGAATCGCTGACACGATCACGGTGCTCAGGGATGGAAGAGAAGTAGCGACTGTGCCAAAAGCGGACACAACTCCTTCTGAGATAGCAACTCTTATGGTAGGAAGAAGAATAGAGGAGCTGGATGAACACAAAAAACCAAAGAGGAGTTCAGCCCGGCGGGAATTGCTGTTACAGGTTGAAAACCTTCAAATGGAGCAGATCCTCAACGGTGTCTCCCTGGATGTCGAGTTCGGAGAGATTGTTGGATTGGCCGGACTTCAGGGTTCAGGCTGTAGCGAGCTTTTAAAGGCCGTCTTTGGGTTAATGCCCTATGACGACGGTTATATCTACCTAAAAGGAAAGAAGCTTGAGCCGGATACAGCCCGGGATGGTATAGACGCGGGGATTGCCTACGTCCCGACAGACAGGCATGTTGAAGGGTTGAACCTTATTATGAGTGTTGGGGAGAATATTGCTCTTGCAGAATTCAAAAAGCTTTCAACAATGGGCGTCATATGGAAGAAGAGCATAGAGAAGATCGGTATGAGGTATGTGGAGCAGCTGGATATAAAAAGCCGGTCTGTATGGGAATCGGTGAATTATTTGAGCGGCGGCAACCAGCAGAAGGTCGTGATCGGAAAATGGCTCGCAACAGAGCCAGTGCTGTTACTCCTTGATGATCCGACTCGAGGAGTGGATGTCGGAGCAAAAGAGGAAATACATAAGATAATCAGGTTAATAGTGCACGAAGGACGTGCCTGTGTTATGACGTCTTCAGAGCTTCCGGAACTCTTGTTGTTCTGTGACAGGATCGTCACCATGTATCGGGGTTCGATAACAGGCAGTTTCCATGCCGATGAGGCTACGGAGGATACCATTATGCATTACATTACGGGTGCCGAGGAGATAGCTGGTGGGAGGTAGTTCATGGGACACACTGTAGACAGCGAAAAACGCAGTGATGTGGCAATGTCTATATTCCGGGCAAAAGAAATGGGTGTGTTCATTCCCCTCGTGGTACTCGTGATTGCGCTCGCATTCCTGGCGCAGAACTTTTTAACACAAGACAATATCTTTAGTGTGCTTCGGGCAGTCTCTTTCGAGGGGATAGTGTCGATAGGTATGCTCATTGTTATGTTGACCGCTGGACTGGATCTTTCAGTGGCCTCCAACATGGCCTTTACCGGGATCCTCGCCTCTATACTGATGACAAACGGCATCCCCACTTTCCCGGCGATTATTCTGTCGCTAGTGGGAAGTGCCTGCGTGGGGCTCGTAAACGGGTTTCTCATAAACAAGGTGAAGCTGGGTGCAATAATAGTAACACTTGGGATGCTCAGTGTTGTGAGGGGGCTCTCCTATATTATCACGCAAGGAATGCCGATTGTCGATCTACCGGCAAACTTCACCTTTCTCGGGCAGGGACTCATCGGGGGTTTGGTTCCCGTGCCGATCCTCTTCTATGTGATTATTTCGGCCATTTGCCATTTTGTGCTCAAATATACTGTGCTTGGCTACCATTTCTTCTCGGTCGGAGGCAACGAAACAGCAAGCAGGTATTCAGGGATCAATGTGGAGCGGGTACGGTACTTCTCGTACCTTATCTGCAGTGTGTTCGCGGGTATTGGAGGGCTGCTGCTTATAGCCCGTCTCGGAGTCGCGCAGCCTTCTATTGCTGTCGGATATGAGCTGAGCATTATTGCCGCGGTTATTATCGGCGGAGCGAGTCTCCAGGGCGGAGAAGGGTCTGTTTTGGGAGCTGTGATCGGTGTTCTCATCATCGGGGTCATCAGAAACGGTCTTGTCCTGATGAATATAGGAGGATTCTACATCCAGTTCGCCAACGGTATGATGATTCTCGCTGCCGTGATAATCAACAGGCTGAGGGGAATACGGGCTTGATAAGGATCGTTAAATTTGTAAAGGAAGGTAAATATGAATGAGTTGAATATCGGCTTGATTGGAGCCGGTTTCATCGGACGAATCCACAGTATCGCATTTCAAATGGTAAAGGGATTCTTTGCAGAAAAAACCAAGAATGTGTCATTTAAAATCCTGGCCGAGGATAATGAAGAGGCAGCGCGCTCAGGTGCTGCACATCTTGGATTCGATGAATGGACTTCCAATTATCGCGAGTTACTAGAAAGGAAGGATATTCAGCTGGTGGTTATAGCTGTTCCCAATAATAAACACAAACAGATTGTGCTCGAAGCAATCGATCATGGAAAGCATATCCTTTGCGAGAAGCCTCTTGCCCTGAGCGCCTCTGATGCCAAGGAGATGTACGATGCCGCGCAAAAGGCAGGTATAAAGCACGGCATCGGTTTTAATTACAGGAAGGTCCAGGCGATTCTCCTGATCAAACGCTGGGTGGATCAAGGTTTGTTTGGTGACATGGTGAGCTATAGGAGCTCTTTTATGCAGGATTGGGGCTTGGATGTGAGCGGGCCCCTCAGCTGGCGGTTTCAGAAAAAGATTGCAGGGAGCGGAAGTCTGGGCGACCTTGGCTCCCATGCGATCGATATGGCGAGGTTTCTCATCGGAGAAGTGTCGGCGGTTATAGGAACGGCTTCCACTCATATCAAGAAGCGGCCCATTTCAGCAGGGGGATTTGGACAGAAACATGATACCGGTGCTGCAAAGTACGGAAAAGTTGATGTTGATGATGTGTGCGACATGCTGATGGAGTTCGAGAACGGTGCACAGGGAAACATGGTCGCAAGCAGGTTGGCAGCAGGGAGAAAGAATCACTTTGAATTCGAATTGTACGGTACCAAGGCCGGCGTATTTTTTGATTGGGAGAGACCTAACGAGGTGCTTTTTTCATCGGTTGACATGCCGAACGATCAGAGCGGGTTTAATCGTATACTTGTCGGGGGATTTCAACATCCATACGGGGAGAGTCTGTGGCCGATTCCGGGAATGGGTATCGGGTTTGCTGAACCCTTTGCGGTGCAGTTATACGAGATTATAGATGCAGTGATGAACAACAAGAAGGTCACTCCGTCATTTTATGATGGATGGATGATTAATCGGGTGCTTGATGCGGTTGAGAGTTCTCTTAAAAAGAGAGCTTGGTGCAAGGTGTAAGCTGGTCATCAATAGTTTCGCTACTATTCAGCGATAGGAGATTTGGTTATGAAACTAGGGGTTTTTACAGTTCTCTATGCGGACTTATCGCTCAAAGAGGCGCTTGATACGATCAAGCCCTACAATTTGGACGCTGTGGAGATCGGATGCGGCGGGTTCATCCCAAAAGCGCACTGTGACCCTGACGAGCTGCTCAGGAATAAAACAAAGCTCAAAGAGTTCAAAGACGAATTGCAGAAGCGCAATCTGGTGCTGAGCACGCTAAGTTGCCACGGTGACGTCCTTCATCCAAATAAATCAATATCCGAACAGCACGAAGCCGACCTCAAAAAGGCAATGCAGCTTTGTTCGGAATTGGAAATCGACAGGGTGGTTACCTTTTCCGGATGTCCGGGAGACGGAAGCAATTCGAAAACTCCAAATTGGATCACATGCTCATGGCCTGATTATTATTATGAAACTCTCGAGTGGCAGTGGAACGAGTGCATCATACCGAAGTGGAAAGAGCTCTCAAATTTCGGTAAAAAGTGTGGAGTGAATAAGATATGTCTCGAGATGCATCCCGGATTCTCAGTCTACAATCCTGAAACCTTGCTCAGACTGCGAAATGCAGTTGGCGCGAGTATTGGATCTAACTTTGATCCCAGCCACCTTTTCTGGCAGGGAATAGACCCTATTCTTGCAGTGAGAGAGCTGAAGGAATGCATCTTCCATGTACATGCCAAGGATAGTGCAGTTTCAAAGGCGGTCTCGTCGAGATTCGGGGTTCTTGAGACAAAACAGCTACATAAAAACTTCGAGCGCGCATGGAACTTCAAGACAGTTGGGTACGGACATGGGGAAGATTTCTGGAGAGCTTTCATATGGGAGCTTCAGCAGATCGGGTATGATCATGTTCTGAGCATAGAGCATGAGGATAATCAGATGTCCAATGCTGAGGGACTTGGCAAGGCTGTCGATTTTTTGAGAAACCACATTATTGTCGAAAAGCCAGAGAAGCTCTGGTTTGAAAAGGAAAAATAAAAGAACTTTAAAATCCTTTACTGATAAAATTGCCTCCCGGGTGTTTGCCACGAATTCCTCTCTTTTTTTGATATGCAAACATTAGAGTATGTTAGAAATGGCACTGTTTTATCAAGTTCATTATTATGAAAATCTCGATAATTTTGAATAAAAAAGTATAAATCTCAAAAGATACTGATATTTTTGTATTTGTAAAATCTTGACATCTTCTTATAAAAAATATATAAAAATATACACACTCCAAATTCCACATAAAAACACGGAACAAGTATGTCGTGTCCAATACTGATCATAGATGACAATGTTCAGCTCTGTAAGAGCCTCGCACAGAACTTTAATCAGTTAGGATACAAGAGCTATCTTGCCACAAACAGTAAAGAGGCAATACATACATTCTCAAACAACTCTATTGAAGCAGTTCTGCTGGATATCAAGTTAGGTAAAGATGACGGAATAAAGACCCTCACACGTCTTTTGGAAATAAGAAACAGGGTTCCAGTAATCATGATCACGGGATATGGTTCGATTGAATCGGCTGTGCAATCACTAAAAATTGGTGCATATGATTATATCCAGAAACCACTGGACTTTGATAAGTTATTGAACATAGTAGAGAAGGCTGTTGAGTCATCTAACTTGAAAAACGAAAACAGATACTTGAGAGAAAGACTTACTGAATACTCCCCACGGTTAATTACACAGGATGAACATATGACGGAGATTCTAAATAAGGCAAAGCGATTGGCATGTACTGATATACCCGTATTGATAATTGGCGAAAATGGTACGGGGAAGGAGATAATGGCTGATTATATTCATACACTCTCAAAGAGAAGTTACCGAAAAATGGTGAAGATAAATTGCGCTGCTTTTCCTGAGAATCTACTTGATAATGAATTATTCGGGCATGAGAGAGGTGCGTACACGGGAGCAGACTCAACATTTAAAGGTGTTTTTGAACGTGCGGATGGAAGTTCGCTTTTTCTCGATGAGATAAGTGATATGTCAAGTGCAATTCAGGCAAAGATTTTAAGGGTGCTTCAAAACTGTGAGATAAGACGAATAGGTGGAGATGAAATAATAAAAATTAATGTCCGATTCGTTGCTGCCAGTAATAAAGACCTCGAAAACTTTATTGAGTTAAAAAAGTTTCGAGAAGACCTGTATTATCGTCTGAATGCTGCATCAATACGTATACCTCCTCTCAGAGAAAGAAAGGCAGATATTCCCTTGCTTATCGATTATTTTCTTAAAGAGTTTGCAACATACAATTCGAAAGACATACGTGGAGTGAGCGAAAAGGCTCTGAACATATTTAAAGCTTACAATTGGCCGGGAAATGTCAGAGAACTGAAAAATGCTGTGAATTTCGCTGCAGCAATTTCGGTGAAGGACGTAATTGGTGTGGAAGACCTCCCCACATATTTATCAAAGTGTACTGAAGAACAGTATACATATAATATCAGGGAAGAAACTGAGAGAAACTTGATCATTAAAATGCTCAAGAAAATGGATAACAATAAGAAAAAGACGGCAGAAATCTTGAACATGAGCCGTAAAACTCTCTATAATAAATTAGAAAAGTATGGCTTACCAGAACACTGACAGGCTTAAGACCGATGAGTTACTGAAAATTGAAGACATCAGTCTCAACTACGGAAATCTTGAAGTACTCCACGATATAAACCTCACGATAAACAAGTCCGAGGTGCATGCTGTTGTAGGAGAGCATGGGGCCGGGAAATCCTCCCTCGCAAAAGTAATTTCAGGTGAATTGAGACCCAGAACAGGAAGCCTATTTTTCAGAGAGAAATGCTACAATTATTTAACGGTAAAGAAAGCAAAGAATATAGGAATAGAAATCGTAAACCAGATTAATCAATTATACGATCAATTTACAGTTGCAGATAATCTCTTTGTGACAAGTAAGTTTCTTAACTCTCTTCCTGTTGTACATCAAAAAAGATTGAATCGTGAAGCGAAGTCATTTCTTTCAAGCTACAATTTCGATATTGATCCTTCATCATTACTAATCAACTTGACCCTTTCAGATAGAGTTCTTGTTGATATACTGAAGACCTTGTATGCAAAACCACGACTTCTCATACTTGATGAGGCACTCGAAAAACTATCAGCGAATACTTTAAGGAAAGTTATTGTAATTCTGAAACGGTTAAAAAAGGAAGGAATGTCAATACTGTTCATCACTCACAGACTTGACGATATATATGATTTCGCAGACATGGTGAGTATTATTAAAAACGGCAGGATTCTCATAACTGACAATATAAATAAAATTGATAAGATAAATTTGATTAAAATCGCCTACATTCAACTTGAAGAACATGAGGATCGCGAGAGTCTCAACAAGGAATTTTATGAGTTGCTGAAATATAATGAAGCGATATTACGCAATTTGCCGGTAAATTTAATTGTGACCGATAAAGATAACAAGATCAGGCTCATTAATGAAAATGGGAAAAAGTACTTTGGCCTCCAATCCTCAGCTTTTCGCAATTTACCGCTTGAGACAATATTCCCCAAGGGAAATGGTGAAGCTCTTGATTTAATAAAAAATGCTTTGGGAAAAAAACAGGAAAATACATTTTTTAATGTTGTCATTAACCTTGGCGAAAGAAAAACAACAAATGTTATCAAGATCTATCCAATATACGATGGAGCATTTTTCATTGGGAACATAATCATTCTTGAAGATATTACAGAGCAGGACAAGCTAAGAGAACAGGTGCTCATCTCAGAAAAACTCGCATCGGTTGGGCTTCTCGCCGCAGGAGTTGCGCATGAGATAAATAATCCACTGGAGATTATCTACAACTATGTGAAATACTTAAAGTTTAACTCGATCGATCAAGAGGTACAGCAAGTCATCGAGAATCTGGACAAACAGATACATTATATCGCAAACATTGTCAGCAACCTTATCACCTTCTCAGATAATACGAACATTACAATTAAGGAAATAAATCTAAATGACATCATTCAAAATATACTCAACCTTATTAAATACGATGCAAAATATAAGAAGATATTTATTGATTTTGACAAATCTGAAGAGACGATACTCATGAGAATGAAAGAAAATGAGCTTAAACAGGTTATCTTGAATCTATTAAAAAACAGTTTTGAAGCAATGCCGAAAGGAGGGAGGATCTATATAAAAACAGAGGAATATATGAATAATGAATCTACATATATACGTATCATTATCAGAGATACTGGTCCAGGGATCGAAGAAAGTAATCTCTATAACATATTTCTTCCTTTCTTCTCAACAAAGACTGCAGCCGGTACGAACCTCGGCCTTGGACTTTCGGTGAGCTACGGCATTGTTAAGAAGTATAGTGGTACCATTACTGTCGAAAACCTTAAAAACTCAGGCTGTCAGTTCATGATCACCATGCCAAAGGCACTCGTTGCACTTCATTAGTGTAAATGTTGTTTCGCATCTTCACATACGCCATTCTTCTGTATCTATTCTCCCCAGAACCACATCCTAGCAAAGTAACGTGCTGATCTACTGTTACGTTTCCATACACACATCAGAATATCTGTATAATTTTTACACATTCACAGTGATATACTTCGATGCCTTGTCATTTCATAGCGTTAAGTAATTTAATATAGAGATTTAGAATAGATGTACATTTAACAATATTGGTATATTACTTGCTCTATTTACCGATAGGTACATACGCCGGAGCCTATTCGTATTCAATCGTTTCACGATAATGTAAAAGTGTTTTTCTCAACCAAATCGAAAAAAAACAAGATGGACATATTACAGTTAAAAAATATTACCAAGCGCTTCTCCGCCACTGTTGCACTTCAAAATGTTTCGGTTGCATTGCAAGAGGGGACAATTCATGGCGTCTGTGGGGAAAACGGTGCCGGCAAGTCTACGCTGGGCAAAATCATCTTCGGTATTCATCAGCCCGATATAGGGAAGATAATTTTTAAAGGGAAAGAAGTATCAATTCCAAATCCTCACAGGGCACTGACCATTGGTATAAGCGAATCCTTTCAGGAAACCTACTTTATTCCAGAGTTGAGTGTGGCGGAGAATATTTTTCTCGTTGATATACCGATGAGAATAGGCTTGCCGGTGATATCGTGGAAATCGATGTATTCCTCAACGCAGGAGCTTCTCGATTCGCTGGGGATGGAAATCGATGTGCGTTCCCCTATGAGAAAGTTATCGATCGCAGAAACTGTTCTGGTATCAATCGCACGCGCAATACACCATAAAAGCGATTTGATCGTTCTTGATGAACCAACAGCTTCCTTTAATTTTAAAGAAGTTGAGAATTTATTTGCATTGATGCGAATACTGAAAAAGAGGGGGGTGACTACTCTTTTTATATCGCACAAATTGGGCGAGATTCTTGAAATTACAGATAAGGTCACGGTGTTGCGTGACGGAAAGAAGATCGCAACGGTTAAAACTAATAAATTAAACGAGGAAAAACTTGCGTCCATGATGTGCGGCCGTGAACTTTCGTTGTATAAAAAAATGCAGGACTATTCACAAATTGGCCGGCCTCTGCTCAAGGTTGAGAACTTATGCGGGAATAATTTTATAGATGTTAGTTTTGAACTGTATGCCGGCGAAATACTTGGTATTGGTGGATTGATGGGTTCAGGCAAAGATGAATTGATCCGAGCGATTGTCGATGGGAGTTTTCATTCGGGATCAATTATACGGAATGGAAAACGGATATCAATCCGCTCACCAAACGATTCACAAAAGAACGGGTTAGGATATGTACCACCGGACAGGCATTTACAGGGATTGATTCCCATGCTTTCAGTGAGAAGTAATATGTACATTCGCAATCCTGTTGGTAAACCTTTCCTAGTTAATAAGCGACGGGAAAAAGTATTAAGCAAGGAGTTCACCGATAGAATTTTATTGAAGGCTCCGCTGGGTGTTGAACAAGTGGTGAGCACGTTAAGTGGAGGAAATCAGCAGAAAGTGTTAATTTCACGGGTCCTCGCATCGAATAACGATGTATTAATACTGCATGAGCCGACAAGGGGAGTCGATGTTGGAGCAAAGACAGAAATCCATAGACTCATGACGGAACTTGCAAAGGAAGGAAGGGGTATACTTCTTTGTTCATCGGAGACCGAGGAGCTTGTCTCACTCACGAACCGGGTGGTTGTGATGAGAGGAGGTCGGATTGTAGGGAATTTTAAAGGCGAAGCGATAAATGAAGAAGAAATAGTGAAATCTTCATTGGAGGGGTAGCTCGTCCTTTAACGTGGAGCACTCTTTTTAAAGAGTTTTGTCTGTTTATTGATGAGAAGTGATGTGCATTTTTTAAGAATGAAAATACTTCGATAAAAGGAGTTTTTCTTCATGGTAAAATATGTTTCGAATACGGAAGGTCGCAGAAAACTATTACCCTTATTACTTAAATATGGATTTGTTATTGTTGTCATAATTCTCATGCTCATAATGGCAATAATATCCCCGGTTTTTTTCAGTTCCACAAACATATTAAATCTATTCAGACAGATTTCGGTTACCGGTATTGCTGCTCTTGGCGCGACATTTGTTATCCTTATTGGAGAAATTGATCTATCAGTCGCATCAACCATTGCCCTCGGGGGAGTTTTTTATGCATCCCTTCAGTTTCTCGTACCCGTACCCTTCGCGGTGCTTCTCACACTTGCCATCACAATGAGCGTTGGCTTTATCAATGGCCTCATTACCACTAAGGGAGACATCGCCTCTTTTGCAGTGACTCTCGGAACAATGGGTGCAATACGGGGGTTTGCGCTGCTCTATGCAAATGGACGGCCCATTTTTGGGCTTCATGAGGGAAGCCGCTGGATGGGTATGGGATATGCAGGGCCCATACCATTACCGGTCATCTTTCTCATCGTAGCGGTTATTGTGGCAATCTACACCTTGAGGATGACCCGGTATGGCCGGCATCTCTACGCCGTAGGGGGAAATGAAGAGGCATCCTATCTCGGGGGACTGAATGTTCATATGATAAAAATTATGGCATTCGCGCTTGCTGGGTTAGCAGCTGGGTTTGGCGGTGTTCTCATGACCTCGCGACTCGGCTCTGGAGATCCGATAGCTGCGGCAGGATATGAGTTTGACGTGATTGCTGCAGTTGTCATCGGGGGAACAAGTTTAAGAGGCGGGATCGGCTCAGCCCAGGGCACGCTTCTTGGTGCACTGTTGATGGGACTGATCACCAATGGGTTGAACCTGCAGGGAGTGAATCCATATTGGCAGCAAATTGCCAAGGGCCTCATAATCGTCGCTGCAGTTTTTATTGATCGTCAAAAGAGAAGATTCTCTTAAAGTTCCGAACCGGATTTTAAGATTTTGTTGTGAATTCCGGTGAGAAAAGGAGATAATCTTCATTACTGTTTTGATAATGTTTTGATTTTCAGCGTGTGTACCGTTTAATAGCAGTAAAAGATTCAGATCATACTTTTAGGAGGAATCGAAGAAGATGAAGAAACTAATTATGGTATTTCTCGTTGCAGCAATGGTTTTCAGCGGGACACTTCTTTTTGCAGCTGAAAAGTATATTATTGGGATTACGATCTATTCGTATAACCATAAGTATACATTGAGGGTCCTTGCCGGTGCCGAGGCAGCAGCCAAAAAGTACAATGTAGAGATCATTGCAATCGATTCTCAGGATGATCAGGCAAAACAGATTGCTGATACAGAAACATTAGTTGCCCGACATGTTGATGCGATCGTTGCAACACCGATCACAACCGAGGGCGGTCAAGAAGTAGTGGACCTTGCCAACAAGGCTAATATACCTATTGTATGCGTCTCGAGAACAGTGCCTGCAGGTGACTACACCTACATCGGGTCGGACGATGTTGATGCCGGCCGCATGGCAGTTCGCTTCTTTGCCGAAAGGCTTAATGGAAGGGGAAAGGTGGCAATGGTCATGGGTACCATGGGTTCTTCTTCTGAGATTGACAGATCAAAAGGGTGGCATGAAGAACTCAAAAAGTATCCAGGCATGAAAGTTGTGAAAGAGCTCACTGGTAAGTTCTTCCGCGATGGAGGTCTTCAGGCAACTGAAGATATACTGACGGCTAACCCTGACGTTGATGCAATCTGGTACCAAAACGACGATATGCTCCTGGGAGGTTTAATTGCGTTGCAGGATGCAAGAAAGATCGGAAAGGTTCTGACAATCGGCGTAGATGGTGATCCTGAGGCAATCGATGCGATAAAAAGAGGGCAAGCTACCGGCACCCTCTACCAAGAAGCGGAGCTGCAAGGTGGCCTGGCAGTTGGTCTTGCAGTAGCTCATATCCAGGGAAGAGGACTTCTCGGGTATGAAACAAAATTCAGCGTTATAACAAAAGATAACGTGCAAGAAATTTTTCCGACTCAGGACAACTTGATTAAGTATTTTCCTTACTAATCTGCGAATTGAAAGGGTGAAGGAAGAAGAAATAGAAGTGTGTGAAAAATAAGCAGCTCCTTTTTGTATATGCAACGAAAAATATTCGCTATAGATTACCAAAAAAGGGCTGCATGATTTTTCCATGGTAAAAAGAACCATGCAGTGGACTCAAGGCACAGTAGTGGATTATTAGGTATGGTATTTACAGGGATGCTTTTATCAATTGTGAAGACATTATAACATATTTTATGGAGAGCTCAATGGTGAGTTTCAAGTATTGATGCGATTTAAGTTTTTGAACCTTTTCTTAAATCGAGTAATACTTCTTCGCCGTCTCCTCGTCATCAACATAGTGCTTCAATAGCGTATTGACGCTATTATGCCGGCTGAAGTTCTGCAGTGCTTTAACCCTCATACCAGCTTTGCGCAGGTTTGTTATGATAGATCGCCTCAGTAAATGGGGGCTGAAATCGATATCCCTATTGATAACACCAGCACTTCGTACAGCCTTCCCTATACCCAAGATTCGATGGTACAATGTAGGGTAAAGTAATGGCCTCCTGGTGTCTCCATTAAATCTTGGAACAGTCCAGAATATATGATCCTCTGTCCTTGGTTTCCGATGATAGGTCTTTCGGAAATACCTCTCAGCAGCTTCTACGGCTATAGGATCCACGATCTCCTGTCTGAACGGTTTCTCACCCTTACCGATACCGTTCACGTAAAAAGATCCCGCTTCCTCGTCCCATTCAATATCACCCCAACAAATTGAGCAGAGCTCGGAACCTCGAAGTCCGGTAGTATACAGGAATTTGAAAATCGCATAGTCCTCGAGGCCTTTCTCAGTCTTGTCTTTCTGTAGGCATTCGAAGATCCTACGGATCTCTTGACGGTTTAAGGCTTTTTTAGTACCGGTATGCCTTGTCCGGTTCAGTTTCCTGAGAAGCTTGTCGGGCATCTTCTTGAAGGGAGAGACAAAAAAGGGTACTACATGCTCAACACCCTTGAAAAAATATTTCAACGCCTGAATGTCCAAATATGTAGTTTGACGATCTACTCGTTGCAGACGTTGATCGTAAAGAACTTCAATATCAGCAGGCTTTACAAGTAGAGGGTGCAAGCCATTCGTGAAATCGTGGAACAGCTTCACTTTATTGCGTTAGACTTTGTAGGTAAGTGGTGAGTTGCCGACTCATCTTAGGAAAAGTCGCTCAACATCGTTAAAGGAGCTTATTTCATCAATCTCTTGCAGCCCTTTGATTCACACCTGTTCTTATACTTCTGGTAACTGATGTCGTCATGGTGAACACCTCCCGTAGTGTTCGTCCCGCTTGTGAGTGCCGGTGGAAACCCGTTGGGAAACGGGCTTGTCAGGTGTACATCCCTATCCACCGGCACATTCATTATAACTTTTCCTTTTCACGTTTTTCAACCTCCTTCTTCAAGAGCTCTAATAGATAGCTGTTCATATCAATACCTTTTTCAGCACATAGAGCCTTGAACTTTCGGTGAATTTCATCGGGCACGTTTCTTATTCTCATCTCTGCCATGTTGTCATCTTACACACTTTTGTAATTTGTGTCAAATTATTTTTCAGGTCTGATTTAAGAAAAGTGGCGAAAACTTAAATCACATCCAGGCCTGAAACTCACCATTGCATTCCTCACAAGATATGCTATAATATTTGCACAACTGATAGAAGCATCCCTGTAAATACCATACCTAATAATCCACTACTGTCACGCATCAGCTCTGCATCTGGTAAGTGCATCCTTGATAAAATCATACTTTTAGTAGGTTTCTCATGGTAAAAAATGAAAAGATGAAAATGAAAAAGCTCTGTATAGCACTGATATTCATGTTTCTCACCAATATAGGATTTGCAAAAAAAATTGAACTGAGCTTTTGGTTCAGCAGTGGTTTTAATGCAAAAGAGTGCATCATGCAAATGGTTGATGAATACAACAGTTTCCAGTCAAATATAAAAGTGAAAGCAGTATTTCAGGGCTTATATGAAGAAATGGAAGTAAAAATGTTAACTGCTGCTGTGACAAGGCAATTACCTGATGTAGCCCAGGAGAAGTTTGAATACCTTGACCTTTACATCGATGAGGGACTTCTCCTACCAATTAATGGCTATATCAACGCAAAAGACAGAGAAGACATATTTGATGTGATGTGGTCAGCAGTAACACGGGGTGAAGATATTTATGGAATCCCCTTTTGTATCAACACTTACATATTTTTCTACAATGAAGATTTATTAATTACGAATGGTTCAGAAGCTACTTCTATACCCACAACATGGGAAGAGGTTATTGAGACCGGTAAAAAACTTACGATCGATACGGATGATGATGGCATTGTAGATCGATACGCAATGATGTTTTGGCAAAATGGATTTGAAAGTTACGCTCCCTTCTTATGGGCATTAGGTGGACACTTATTCAAAGAGGATGGCTCAGGGGTTGACCTCACCTCAGTTGAGACGTATCAAGCAATTAAGTTTCTTAGAGATATAACGTACGAACATGGGATTATGCCCCATGATTGGACGAATTTTGAGGGAGGACAGGCATTCTTATCCGGCAAATTAGCAATGGGACCGTTTATCAGTAGCGGATTGGTTTATTTTGAAAATAATCTTCCTTGGAGGCTGAAAATAACATCCTTCCCCACTTTCAGGGGAGAGAAACGTTTACCATTGACGGGATTAGCCCTTGTCAATTTTTCTAAGAACAAAAAGAAAAGAAATGCAGCACATGAGTTCATCATGTGGCTTGTAAGTAAAAAGAACACAATTAAACTATACAAAGATGTCGGGTATTTGCCAGTCCGAAAATCGGCCGTAAACTCACTAGATTTGAAAGCTTTTATCACTGATAACCCAAACTACTCATTTCCGATTGATGCATTGGATTACAGCCAGCCATTACCAAGCCATCGAGAGTACTATAAAATCAACCAAATGATAGTTGAGATGTTGGAAAGAATAATATTAACTGATGCAGATATCATGACCGAGCTTGAGGCAACTGAAAAAAAAATTAATTTGGAGTTGGAGCCTTGATCTTTAGCTGAAAGCAGAATGGCTTTATCGATTACATGTCGGTTCTTGTGATATATAACCTGTAGCATATGGGGGGTGATATAAAGAGCATCCATAGGTGCTTATAACAAATATTGGTTAAGATATATATTCAGAATCCTAAATAATCTTGAAGAAAATGTGATATTCAAAACTCATTTAATTTTTTCTATTACCGCCAAGAATAGCATACCCCGCATCAGCTCTGCATCTGGTAAGACAGCCGCGCTCAGACCAATATAGTTAACTGGAATTAGTCGGAAGACACTACTCCCTTTTTCATATATACACTCATCCCATCAATGTGATAGTAAAATCACATATCTGCAAGATGGGAGGCCACGTCATATTTTCTACCATCTTTCCTACTTTCAAGTCGTTTCTGGCTCAAGGTGAAAGTCACCGTCTGTGAAAGATGGATAATCACGATAAGCCTGCCTTTCGGAAAGAAGTGTAATTTCACGGTTATCTACTTCTTGAATACCAATCGTACATTCCCATGCGAATCTCATTACTGGGTATCACACACGGAATGTACATGACCAAGGTGGATAGAGGAGGAGCATGCGTGTAAGACCATACCCATAATAAGGAGCATAGGGCACATAGTAGTAATAGAATGTATAAAAATAATAGTTGCTTTACTTTGTTTTGTGTGCTAGCATAATACCACAGCTCACTCATGCGTCCCTGATAAAATCACTGCAAGGAGGCAGACAATGAAAGCCAGAATGTCTGTATCTATCATGATTTTGTCAATGATTGCATGTGTCTTACTTTCAGGCAATGATACAGTAGCTGAATATTGGCCCACTGAGGGATGGCAAACCTCACCACCAGAAACACAAAACATGAACTCTGAACAACTCAAGCAAATCAATGAATATGTGAGAGAGAAACTACCAGATACTACCAGTGTATTGGTTGTTCGTAACGGTTATATTGTTTTTGAAGAATACTACCAAAGAGAGAAGGGTGACCTTCGAGACTTAGTTGGGGCAACAAAGAGTATTACCTCAGCCTTGATTGGCATTGCAATACAAGAAGGCTATGTCGCTGGTGTTGATGAAAAGATGATCAGCTTTTTCCCAGAGTTTGATAGTGAAGCGCTCTATCCACAGGTAAGAGAAATCACTATTCGGCATTTACTTACAATGACCGCTGGGTTTGGTCCTGACGTTATGGGATTAGCCTTCCCCGATAAAATACAAAGAATGCTTGAATCACCCTTAAAAAGTGAACCAGGACAGGAATTTGCATTCAATTCAACGGCTTGCAATATATTGTCAATGATCATTACCAAGACCACTGGTTTAATGGCTGAAGAATTTGGAGAGGAGTATTTATTCGAACCGCTTGGAATATCAAACTTCGAATGGTCAGATATGATCCTCTTCACTTTTGGTCATCAAGGGTTACGCCTAACGACTCAAGATATGGCAAAAATCGGGTATCTCTATCTCAATGAAGGAATGTGGGATGGCTCACAGATTATCCCAAAAGAATGGATTGTGGAATCAACAAAAAAACAGATTGAAGTTTTTGATACTGAACAATGGATTGGTGATGGTTTTGGTTATCAATGGTGGACTCTCTCAGTAAACGGCCATTCTGCTTATATAGCTTGGGGATTTGATGGGCAGCACATATGTGTAATTCCAGATTTGGACATGGTGATCGCTATAACAGGGGGAGGCGGGGGCTTTACAAAGAAATACTTACAAATAATTAATAATTTTATTCTACCATCAGTCATGGAGTA